>Ga0182030_10004780_pt1 | contig 28915 bp, 28 predicted proteins | sample 812S3MmetaG_FD_121299 | JGI IMG/M metagenome (GOLD analysis project Ga0182030, IMG submission 121299) | Permafrost microbial communities from Stordalen Mire, Sweden - 812S3M metaG (Illumina Assembly) | ecosystem: Environmental > Terrestrial > Soil > Wetlands > Permafrost | place: Sweden...
AGCCGTTGGGCGGGTCACCCTTGCTCGGATCGCCTGACCCGCACATGTAGTTGGGGGCGAAGATGAGCTCGGGTTCGATGTGACAGTAGAAGTAGTTCGCGTCGAACACGGTCTCGGGCACGATGAAATCGGAACCAGGGTCGACGGAGGTACACCCCAGCAAGGGCAGGAGGGGCAGCAGCGCTACCCATGTCCTGCGCCGCAACCCGTTCGTGGCGGCCACAGCTCGACGATAGACCTTCGAACGCGACGGTCGCAACGATTCTACGTGCGTCATAGCTCGTTGCGTCAGGCCTCATGCAGGATCTCCCGTCCAAACCCTGCACACCCGTCTGCCTACCGAGGGCACCCGGACACGGAGCTTGTGTCCAGAGCCCCGCACGGCGTGGAGGTGCGAGCGAGACCTGCCAAATCGCGTTGCCCGCGGAAATCCCTTTCGCAAACCCTTTCGCACCCCTACATGCGACCACTTGGAATGGGTCCTGCGAGGGGAGTTGGTCGATTAGGGGTTGCGGTCGAGCGTGGCTGGTCTGTAGAAGTTGGCTCCCAGCCGCCCGATGTCGTAACTTCGCTTACATGTAGGTCGTCACTGCACGAGCCTTAGCGTCGACAACGTTCCCGCCTGGAGACACCGAATGAAGCTGACCCCCTGGTACCTCGTGGCCATCGCCCCCATCGCCGTCGCCGGCTGCTCGGGCGCGTTCATGGGCCAGTGTGCTGTGCTGGCGGTCACCCTGTGCATCTTCGTCGGAACGCTCACTCTGGGCCGTCAGGCCAGCGCCACCAGCGCCGTGCTCGCTGACCCCGCCGACTCGACCGACCGCTCGTAGGAGCTTTCAGCCCACGGGCTTCAGTGCTTCAGTGCATCCGTGAGCGACGCGAACCGCGACGGCGCCGAGCGCCTCAAGCCGCTCGAAGACTTCACGCTCGCCGATCTCGAGTCGATCCGCCTCATTCTCCGGGGGGACTCGATCATCGACTGGCGCAAGCTCGACTTCTCCGGGGACGAGACGGTGGCCGAGTTCCTCGGCGCCCACGAGCTCCATGCCGACGATGCGGCCGACCGCACCCGCATGGAGCACGTGAAGAACGAAGCCATCGCCTACCTGCGGCGCCAGTTCGAGTACCCCATCCCCCGCCCCGTCGAGCGCGCGACCGTCCCGGAGCTGCTCGTCGTGGCCTCCGGCCCCGGCCATCGCGCGATGTGCGCCTGCACCATCCTCAAGTGCATGCACATCATCCACCACCTGGACGGGCGCGAGCTGCTCTTCCTCCTCCCGATGTCGGACCAGGAGGTCTTTCACATCGTCGAGGAGAAGGTCTACCGGGTCATCGGGGGGATGCTGGCCGGCAACTTTCCCATCATCGAGTTCGTGGGCGGGCGAAAAAACAAGGACTCGCTCATCACGAAGCTCCTCTCCAAGCAGGAGACCATCGCCGCGCAGATCTTCGACAAGCTCCGCTTCCGGGTCGTCACGAGGACGCGGGAGGACATCTTTCCCATCCTGCAGTACCTGACGAGGCGGCTTTTCCCGTTCAACTACGTGGTGCCCGGGCAGAGCATCAACTCGATCTTCTCGTTCCGGTCGTACGTCGAGAAGTCGCCCGTCCGGCCCCTGCTCTCGCGGCTCCAGGCCCACGGCGTGGACGACGACTTCACCCCGAGCGACAACCAGTTCTCGGCCGACGAGTACCGGATCATCCACCTCGTGGTCGACATGCCGGTGCGCCTCCCGAAGCGCATCCTCGACCGGGCGCCGGCGGGCGCGGGGCCGCTCGGGAACGTGATCTTCGTCATCTGCGAGTTCCAGATCGTCGATCGGGACACCGAGACGCACAACGAGCTCGGGGAGGCGTCGCACGCCAAGTACAAGGACCGGCAGAAGAAGGCCGTCATGCGCCGCCTGCAGCTCGGGGGCACCGGCGAATCCCAGGCCAAAATCCCCGCCTCCGCGGACGTGCGCAAGAAGAAGTAGGCGTGTGAATCACACGCCACAGGACTCCCGAAAGTCGTCCAGGCAGTGTAGAAAGGGCGCTCCCCATGCGTCTCTACAGCGGAAAGACTCCCGCCATCTCCACCGAGGTCGTTCGCGCCCTCCTCAGCTCGAAGGACATCGAGGCCGAGAGCCCCAAAGAGGTGGAGGCCGACATCGCCTCCGTCCTCAACCAGTACCTGTCCGACGAGCGCGAGGTGAACGAACGGGCGAAGGACGTGCTGGAGCGAACCGGCAAGGGCCAGGGGGACTTCGCGCGCGTCCGGGCCCTCGTCGCCGAAGAGAAAGGCATCAAGGTCGGCGATGACTCGCTCGACTACCTGCTCGACCAGGTGGTGGAGATGCTGATGCACTCGAACAACGTCGACGAGGTCTTCGTCGAGGACATCGAGCTCCGGCGGAAGATGGCCCCCATCTTCAAGAAGCACATGGCGGTCGACGCGGCCATCGACGCCGAAGTGCGGGCTCAGCTCCGCCACGTCCGCGAGGGCACGCGCGAGTACGACGTCGAGTACAACCGCATCCTCGAGCAGGTGAAGCGTAAAAAGGGCGTCTGAGGCCGTGTCGTCGTAAGTTTCGAGGGATCGCATGCGCAGCATGACCGGGTTCGGTCTCGGCGAGGTGCCGCTCGGTGGTGGCAAGCTCGCGGTCGAGGTCCGCGGCGTGAACCACCGCTTCCTCGACGTACGCGTGCGGGTGCCGCGCGAGCTGGGCGATCTGGCGGCGTTCGTGGAACAGATCGCGCGCGAGAAGCTGACGCGGGGCCGCTACGAGGTCGCTCTGCGCGTCGATGGCGTGGCTCTAGGCGCCCCCGTGCTCGATCGCGAGCGCGCGAGGGCCGCCTTCCGGGCGCTGACCGAGCTGCGCGACGAGCTGGCCCCCGGCACGGAGGTGCCGCTGTCGCTGCTGGGGAGCATCCCCGATCTCTTCGTCTCCCCCGTCGACCGGGAGATCGAACGGCTGCGGGAGGCCACGCGGGCGGCGTTCGCGGCCTCCGTGAAGGCGCTCGACGCCATGCGCGCCCACGAGGGCAAGGCGCTGGCGGAGGATCTGATGAAGAGGCTGACGAGCGTGCGGCGGCTGGCGCGGGAGGTCGAGCGCCGGGCTCCCGACGTCGTGGAGGCGCACCGCAAGCGCCTCCGGGAACGGGCTGATCGGCTGCGGGCCTCGACGGAGATCGACGTCGAGCCGGGCCGCCTCGAGCAGGAGATCGCGATGTTCGCGGAGCGAAGCGACATCTGCGAGGAGCTGACGCGCCTGGAGAGTCATTGCGCGCAGTTCAGCGCGCTCCTGGCGAGCGAGGAAGCCGTGGGTCGCCGCCTCGATTTTCTCTTGCAAGAGATGGCGCGCGAGGCCAACACGGTGGGGGCCAAGAGCCCGGACGCCCAGATCTCGCACGCCATCGTCGAGGTGAAGGCCGACATCGAGCGAATGCGCGAGCAAGTGCAGAACGTCGAATGACCCCCCACGACGACTTCCTCCTCCTCATCCTGTCGTCCCCCAGCGGCGCGGGGAAGACGACGCTCACCCGCATGCTCCTCGAGGAATGCCCGGAGCTACGCTTCAGCGTGTCGCACACGACACGGGCTCCCCGCGCCAACGAAGTGGACGGCCGGGACTACCACTTCGTCAACCGGGCGCGCTTCGATGCGCTGGTCGAGGAGAAGGCGTTCCTCGAGTGGGCGGAGGTGCACGGCCACCGGTACGGGACATCGACGGCGGAGATCGACCGCGCGCGCGCCGTCCCCGGCTGCACCGGGATGATCTTCGACATCGACTACCAGGGCGCCCGGCAGATCGGCAGCAAGCTGAACGACGTGGTGAGCGTCTTCATCCTGCCCCCGTCGATGGCGGAGCTGGAGCGCCGCCTGCGCGGCCGGGCCAGCGAGACCGAGGAGACGCTGGCCCGTCGCTACGCGGTGGCCGAGCGCGAGATCGAGCACTACGCGCTCTTCAACTACGTCATCGTGAACGACGACGTGCAGCGCGCGTTCGACGAGCTGCGCTCGATCACGGTGGCGGAGCGCGCACGCCGGCAGCGGAGGGCGCCCCTCGCCGAAGCCCTGTTGCGCGCGGGCCGTCTGTCGTAAGGACGGGAGCGTCATGAGCGGCGAAACCAGGAACAGTGTGCTCGGCGTCATCGGCGGCAGCGGCCTCTACGAGATCGAGGGGCTGACCGGCGTCGAAGAGGTGCGGGTGGAGACGCCCTACGGACCGCCTAGCGACGCCGTCGTCCGCGGCCGCCTGGGGGCGACGACGCTGCTCTTTCTCCCGCGCCACGGCCGGGGTCACCGCATCGCGCCGCACGAGATCGCCTTCCGCGCCAACGTGTGCGCGATGAAGAAGCTCGGCGCGACGCACCTCGTCAGCATCAGCGCCGTGGGCTCCATGAAGGAGGCCATCGCGCCCGGCGACTTCGTCGTCGCCGACCAGCTCATCGACCTGACCAAGCGCCGCGTCTCGACCTTCTTCGAGGACGGCGTGGTCGGGCACGTGGGCTTCGCCGATCCCGTGTGCGCCGCGATGTCGGGCGCCCTCGCGGGCGCGGCGGAGCAGGCGGGAGCCCGCGTGCACCGGGGAGGGACCTACGTGTGCATCGAAGGGCCCCAGTTCTCGACGCGCGCCGAGAGCCTTCTCTACCGGTCGTGGGGCGTGTCGGTCATCGGGATGACGGCCCTCCCCGAGGCCAAGCTCGCGCGCGAGGCGGAGCTACCGTATGCGCTCCTCGCCCTGGCAACCGACTACGACTGCTGGCACGAGAGCGAGGAAGACGTGAGCGTGGAGGCCGTCCTCGCTGTGATGAAGAAGAACGTCGTCATCGCGCGACGCGCCATCGTGGAGCTCGCCCGCACCCTCCCCGACCCCACCACCAGCGCCGCGTCGAAGGCCGCCGCGGGCGCCATCATGACCGCCCGCGATCGCATCGCTCCGGAGGCGCTCGCCCGGCTCGACTGGCTCGTCGGCAAGTACGTTCACTAAGAAGAGGCTGCCCTTGTCCACATCGTCGAACCCGCTCCTCATCGTCGGCTCCATCGCCTTCGACGACCTCGACATGCCCTCGGGGCGGCACCGGGACGTCCTCGGCGGTGCGGCGACCTATTCGTCCCTCGCGGCGTCGGTCCTCGCACCCGGTGGCGTCCGTGTCGTCGGCATCGTCGGGCAGGACTTCCCGGAGTCGCATCTGGCCGACCTCCGGGCGCGAGGCATCGACACGGCCGGCGTGGAGCGCGCGGCCGGGAAGACCTTCCGGTGGCACGGCCGCTACTCGGAGGATCTGTCGAGCCGCGCGAGCATCGACACCCAGCTCAACGTGTTCGCGGACTTCTCGCCGAAGATCCCGGCCGCGTACGAGAAGAGCCCCTTCGTCCTCCTCGGCAACATCCACCCCAAGCTCCAGGTGGACGTACTCCAGCAGGCGCGCCAGCCCAAGCTCGTGGCCGCCGACACCATGAACTTCTGGATCGAACGCGAGCCCGCGGCCCTCGGGGAGATGCTGAAGCGCATCGATCTACTCATCATCAACGACGAGGAGGTGCGCCAGCTCTCGGGCGTGCAGAACTTGGTGCGTGCCGCGGCGGACGTCCGCAAGCGCGGGCCCAAGGCGCTCGTCGTGAAGCGCGGCGAGTTCGGCGCTCTCTTGTTCGACGACGCGGGGACGTTCTTCGTCCCGGCCTATCCGCTCGAGGAGGTGCTCGACCCGACGGGCGCCGGCGATTCGTTCGCAGGAGGGCTGCTCGGCTACCTCTCGGCCCGTGGCGAGGTCTCTCCCGGCTCGCTGCGCAAGGCGCTGTTCTTCGCCTCGGCGATGGGGAGCTTCTGCGTCGAGGGAATCGGTCCGTCGCGGCTGCTCTCGATCGGCCGGCCCGAGCTGGCCGCGCGCATCGCGTCCTTCGCCAGGCTGGTGGACTACGGCGGCGATCTGGTCGTCCCGGGTTAGGGCGTGTGGATCACACGCCACAGTCTCCCGAAGGTCGACTAAGCCAGATCCTCTCTCCGTGCGGTCGGAGCGCCGACCGGCTGTGGTAGTGTCCCGGACCGTCACGAACGGCTCACGCGGAGGCTGGCGATGAAGATCGGGACGTTTACGGTGGCTGGCGCCTCGGCATGTGCCTTCGCGCTGGCGTTGGCGGCGCCGGCGCTCTTCGGTGCGTGCTCGAGCAGCTCGCTTCCTCCGGCGCCCGCCGTGGCCGGCGGTGGGGCATGCGAAACCGAGGCGGGGGCGTACCCACCCCCCAACTGCGATGACACGCTTGAAACCTGCAGCGCGCCGAGCCCCGCCTGCCTGGTCGCGCCGTGCAACATGAGCTCGCCGTGCCTCGCGATGGCCGACAACACCGGCAAGCCGACCGACGATCTTCGCCTCCGGAAGCTGAACGTCACGGCGCCGAGCGCCCTCGCCCAGCACTTCATCCAGGCCGGCGTCATCGACGACGGGGTCAACCTCGACAACACCTGCGGCGAACCGGGAACCGGGAGCTTCAGCTGGCTCGCGCGCTTCGACACGGCCAACAAGAAGCTGACCACCGGCGGAGCCCCTCCGGCCGACGATCCCTTCAACGTCGGTTACTGCTTCGTCAACCAGACCATCGGCGGCCTGCCCGTCGCGGCGGTCGTGGTGAACATGACGCAGGCGTCCGACGGCTCGTGGGCGTCGGACGTCATCCCCAAGCTCTACGTACCCATCTACATCAACGGCGATCCGAACAACGTCGTCGTGCTGCCCCTCAGCCAGGCCACGGTGAAGGGAGTCACCCTCTCCACGGACGGCAACTGCATCGGCTCGTACAACCCGGACGGCGTGGGGCCGCCGACGACGGGCGGCCTCTGTGCCGACCAGGATCCCTCGTCCTGCGAGCGCTGGCGGACGAACGGGGCGCTCGGTGGCTACATCACGCTGAAAGAAGCCAACGCCGTCAACGTGGTGACGCTCGGCAAGTCGCTCTGCGTTCTTCTGACAGGCGGCAGCTCGACCGCGGACGGCGGAACCCAGTGCGCGACGAACCCTGACGGGAGCGTCACGGCCAAGGGCGATTTCTGCTCCACCACGGACGCCCCGGGCGGCTGCGAGGACAGCTACTGGCTCGCCGCCTCGTTTGCGGCCAGCGCGGCGCTCATCACGGACGGCTCGACCGTCGCCGCCTGCAACGGGTCGATGGCCGGCGGGACGGACGCCGGCGCCGACTGAGCGACGACCGGCACCCACACCCGCCACATCGACGTCTCCGTGACGCCCCGTGGTGTGACCAGCCTCCCAGGGTCGTTGCCTTTCGGCTAGGGTTAAGCGGGTTTGGGCTGAGGGTAGCGCTCTGTCGTGCGCCTCGACGCGTACGGCAGGGCCGAGTGACGCCGCCCCGCACGCGGGTACGGGGAGGCGTTCGTCTTCTTCGTGGAGGGCCGCATGCTTCGTTGGTCGTTCCGTTACGCATACGCCGTTCTTCTCCTCATCGTCCTCGCGTCGTGCAGCGGAGCAGGCGGCTGCAGCGGCTGCTCGGGCTGCGGGATGACTCCCCTGCCCGCGGGGTTCCCCCAGGCATCGGTCATCCCCAACGCGGCGTCGGTCCGGGTCACTCGCCCCGGCCTCGACTTCCTGGCGACGAACCTGGGTGGCATCGCGGGGAAGGCGCTCGGCACGACGGGGGGCGTGGTCACCTTCGCGGTCCCCGACAGCAAGACGACGCTCGCGAGCATCATCAGCGTCGAGATCTGCAAGCCGCCGGTCGGCACCGGTGACTGCGTCGCGGACATCAACATCGCCGGGGCGAAGCTTCACATCGACGCGGTGACTCCCAATGCCATCACCATCACCGGCACCGTCCCGGTGAAGGCCGACAACATCCCCGTCACGACCTCGCTCGGCTCGATGAACATCGGGCTCGGCAACGGCGGCTGCAGCGGCAGCAACCCGAGCGTGACCTACGCCGACGTCCCCGTGAACATCACGCTGCCGATCATCAACGGGACGACGCCGCCCCGCGACGGTTACGCGATGATCGACACCGCCAACGCCACGGTGAACGCGACCATCGACTCGAGCATCGTCCAGATCTGCGGTGGACTTCTATCCACCGTGGTCGACCTCTTCAAGAGCTTCGTCGTCTCGCAGATCACGGGCCCGCTGATCAACACCCTCAAGTCCCAGCTTCAGTCCCAGCTGTGCACGAAGCCCAACCCCATGGTGAGCCCCCCCTGCCCCGACGGCACCACGGCCGTCGATGGCGGCGACTGCGTCTTCACGACCGCGCCGGGCACGTGCGTGCCCACGCTCCTCGGGACCGACGGGCACATGGACCTGGGGACTCTCGTGGCGAAGTATTCGCCGGGCAACACGGCGGCAGTCGACCTCGTGCTGGCCGGGGCCGGCGCCGCAGATCCTTCGCCGAGTTGCCAGGCCAATCAGCTGTGGACACCCGACGGCGGCTGCGCGACCGACCCGAGCCCCCCCTACACGGGTCACACGCCGAACGGGCTGACCCTCGGGATGATCGGCGGGATGCTGCAGAACCCGCAGTCGACCTGCGTCCCCGTGGCGCAGAACGCGCTACCGACCGGGATCCCCATCCCCGACGAGCTCACCGTGGACGGCGTCCAGCCGTGGCCGACGGGAGACAACGGACCGGATCTCGGCATCGCCATTGCGGGCCGCTTCCTCAACTACGCGGCGACGAGCGCGTACAACAGCGGCGTCCTCTGCCTCGGCGTGTCGACCGACGACTTCCAGGCCCTCAGCACCGGGTACGTGAGCGCCGTCATCCCGTCGCTGAAGGACCTCACGTTCGAGCCGGGCAAGACCGCGAAGCCGGCGGCGATGGCGATCACCACGCGCCCGCAGAAGCCGCCGACGATCGTCGTCGGCAACGGCACGGACATCAAGAAGGATCCGCTCCTCGCGATCACGCTGCCCGAGTTCGCGATCGACTTCTACGTGTGGAGCACCGACAGGTACATCCGCGCCTTCACCTACACGGCGGACCTGACGGTTCCCGTGAACCTGGAGACGGGGACCGATCCGAAGACGAACCCGAACGGCGGCATCCTGCCGGTCATCGGAGATCTGACGGCAGTCAACGGCGCCGTCACCAACAACAGTCTGCTCTGGGAGGACCCGGCGCAGCTCGGCTCGGCTCTGTCGTCGCTTCTCGGCGGCATCGTCGGGCAGTTCCTCGGCAACGGGTTCAGCCCCATCGACATCTCGAGCGCCCTGGCCAGCTACGGCGTCGGCCTGACGATCCCCACCGGCGGTTTCCGCAAGCTCACGAAGGGCACCGACAACTTCCTGGCCCTCTTCGCGGACCTGACGACGACGCCGGCCGGGATGGTGAAACCCGCGGAGACCCGGGCCAGCATCACGGGCAAAGAGATTCACCCCGAGGCGATGACGCTCCAGGGCGCCAACCGCGCCCTGTTCCCCAAGCTTCAGCTATCCGTGTCGTCGCCCGACGACGACGGGACGGCGGCGCTCGAGTACTCGTACTGGATCGACGCCCAGCCGCACTCCGCGTGGACGACGTCGCAGAGCATCACCGTCGACGACCAGTACCTGTTCCTTCAGGGCAAGCACGTCCTCAACGTCGCAGCGCGCTTCGTGGGGTCCGCGGCGAGCCAGGACCCGACGCCCGTGGCGCTCCCCTTCACCATCGACGTCATCGCTCCCGTCGTCGCTGCAGCTGTGAGCGGCGGGAACGTCACCGTGGCGGCGTACGACTACGTCAGCGACGACTCGGCGCTGCGCGCGCGCTACCGGCTGACCGACGGCAGCGGCAACGTCGGCCAGTGGTCAGACTGGCTGGGGCTGGCAGCCGTCGCGACCATCTCCGCGGGTGACGCGCTCGCGGCCGAGGTGCAGGTGATCGACGAGGAGGGGAACGTCACCGATACCCCTCTCCTCATTCGCGGGCGCCCAGATCCGACCGTGGCCGCCACGGGCTCGGCCTGCGGCTGCTCGACGCCGGGTGCGTCCGAGGGGCCCACGACGCTCGCGTCGCTCGCCGTCCTCGGCGTTCTCGGTCTGCTCGTCGCGCGCCGCCGCCGCACGACCGCGCTCGCGATCGGATCGCTCGGCGTCCTCGTCGCGAGCAGCCAGGGGTGCTCCTGCGGCAGCAGCGGCAAGGGCGGCCCGGCGAGCTCGCAGACCGGCTGCGGGGACGACTGCAACACGACCTGTGGGGCGCCGAATCTCTTTGGTCTGATCGGCGAGTACACGTCGGTGGCGGTCGCCACGGACGGGACCATCTGGGTCGCCGGCTACAACGACGCGGACGTCAGCAACGGGGAGCTCTACGGGGACCTCGTCGTGGGCAAGTACGACACGGGGAAACAGGCGGTGCAGTGGCAAGACGTCGACGGGCTGCCGCCCGCGCGCACCGACGGGACGTGCCCTCCAAACGATCCCTCGACCTGGCGCAACGGGGAGACCGACGCCGGCCCGGACGTGGGTCTGTGGACGAGCATCCAGCTCGACGGCAGCGGCAACCCGATGGTCAGCTACTACGACGCAACCAACGGGGCGCTCAAGTTCGCGAGCTCGCCGGATGCCGGCAAGACGTGGGCGTCGCACACCGTGATGACGGCGGCCCAGAGCGACATCGGCCGCTACTCCAAGATGGTCCTCGTCGCGGGCAAGCCGACCATCGCCTTTCTGGTCGTCGAGCCGGGGACGGGCGGATGGGCCAAGTCGCGCGTCGTGCTCGCGACGGCGACCGTCGCGACGCCGGCCTCGTCCACCGACTGGGGCATGCAGGACGCCGTAGTCGACGAGCAGACGCCTTGCCGCGCGGCGTTCTGCCAGACCGGCGAGGTCTGCGTGCAGACGACGATGATGTGCCAGGCGACGGTCTCCGGGTGCACACCGGCCGACTGCGGCGCGAGCACGGCGGGCATCGGAAGCGCGACGCAAAGTTGCGTGACCATCAGCGGCAAGCCGGCCTGCGAGGCGGTCGACACCTCGACCTATATCGACACGTACCCCGATGCGGCGGGCGACTACGTCGCGATGGCTCTGGGGGCCCAGGGCGTCGGCATCGTGGTGTACGACCGGACGCGAGGAAATCTCGTGGGCGTGGCCAACCAGAGCGGCCAGTGGAACGCGCAGATCCTCGATGGTCAGACGGGTGCGAACTCGGACCCGAACCGCGTCGACACGGGGGACGTCGGCGTCGGCGCGTCGGTGGCCATCGACTCCAACGGCGATTGGCACATCAGCTACGTCAACGGCTGGACGGAGGCCGTGCAGTACCTGCAGGTGCCCGGCGGCAACCTGTCCAAACCGCTGGCGCCGGAGGTTGTCGACAACGGGACGACGCTCAACGGGACGGCCTACCCCGATGGCCAGCACATCGTGGGGGACGACTCGTCGATCTCCCTCGACGACAGCGGCACCGTGCGCATCGTCTATCAGGACGCCACGGCGGGGAACCTGCTCGAGGCGACGGGCGTGGCCAGCTCGGGGAACAAGCACACCTGGACGGTGAAGGTCCTGACGCAGCCCGCGACGCAATTCTCGGGGTTCTTCTCGCACTACATTGCACAGTCGCAACAGGTGGCCAACTGGTTCCGGGCGACCGATCACACGCAGAACCCGCCCGTCGTGAGCGGCGACGTGGCGCTCGTCTCGCCCTGATCCCAGGGCGGGAACGATTCAGGCGGCGGCGATGTCGCCCGACGACGGGTCGACGACGCGTATGGCAGGCCCGCTTGCGCGCTCCCTCTCCGCGGCGACGAGCTGGAGAAGCTCCGTCTGCTCGGCGATGCCCAGGTCGAGGAGCGCCCGCATGTAGCCGTCGACGTAGCCGTGAGCGCGCGCGATGCGGGCTCTCCCGCCTCCCACCGCGGCGGCCGCGAGCAGGTCTCGAAGCATCGATTGCAGGTCCGACAACACCTCGACCTTGGTGCGCATTCGCCGTTCGTAAACAAGCTCCCGGTCCCGGGCCAACTTTCGCGGGCGTGTGAATAGTGGCGCCCGCGGCGGCGTTCCGGTAGACGGACGCGAGGGAGAATGGAAGTCGACGCCGACGCTCGCGCCTACGAGGCGCTATCGCAGCACCCGCGCCTCGCCGATCTGGCCGCCCTGGCGCGTGCGTCGATGACGGGGGCCACCGAGACGCGGCGTTCCGAGCGCCAACCGGAGCGCGTCTCGGAGATGGCCAAGGAGCTCAAGCTGTCCCGCGACGAGGCGGCGACGCCGTTCGGAAACGCGCTGGACGTGCTGGAGCGAGGCCCCGAGGACGACGCGGAGCGCGCCCTCGCATGCGCCCTCGCCGGGCATGTGGTGGCCCTCCACCCTCCGAAAGAGCGCGACGACGAGGACAAGCTCGCGAACGATCTCCTCTGGCTGGCCGCGCACACCTCGTTCGACGCGACGGGATTGCTCGACCGGGCGCTCGGTGACCGAGCGACCAATCTCTGGGACGCGCTGGCGGACCGCATCCGCCGGATCGATCAGGGCAAGCTGCCGGCACTCGGACGCTGCGAGGCACTCGTGGCGGCCGTGGCGCTGACGTCCTCTCGCTCGAAGGGGGCCATGCGCCAGGCCACGGCGCTCGCCGCGGAGGTGCGTGACCGCAAGCTCGGGCGCGTGCTCGCCGCCGGCGCGGAGCGGGAGCCTGTGGAACCGGTGGTGGGCGAGATGGCCCCCGCACCGCGCAGCCTCGCGCTGACAGCGCTGCTGGCCGTGACGGGCATCCTCCTTGCCGTTCAGGCAGCGAGGCTCCTGGGACGGGTGGCTCTCGCCTACAAGAAGCCGGCGGAGCTCACCCTTTCCGACGACGGCGGCGTCCGCGTGCGCTGGCGTATCGAGCTCCTGGGAAGAACGCTGCGAGACCGCGACGTCCTCGTCCCTCGCGCTGCGCTCCTGCGAGCGACACGAGAGGTGCGCTACCCCCGGCTGGCCCTCTACGCGGGTCTGCTGGCGCTGGCCGTGGGCAGCTACGTCGGCGTGTCCGCGTTCGTCGACGGGCTGCGCGCCGCGTCCCCCTCGCTGCTGGCCTCCGGGCTCGTGATTGTTGCGCTGGGGCTCGCGCTGGACTTCGCCCTGTCGAGCGTGGCGCCAGGTGCCCGGGGGCGGTGTCGACTGCTGCTCGTGCCGCGCGACGGCGGGAAGCTCTGCGTCGCGGGTGTCGACCCGCATCGAGCCGATGCCTTGCTCGCCCGACTCTCGCGACCCTAGCTCGTTTTTTCCCGGGCCAGCCTCGTGAATCACGAGGGCGCAGCCTCCCGAAGGTCGGCTAGTCCCTGCCCGTGGTCTGCTCGCCCACGACGGCGTCCACGCGCCCCGCGGAGGCACGCAACTCGAAGCGTACGCTCCGCGCCGAGTCCGGCGTCGCGCAGGCTCGCACGCTCGCCGCGTGGGCCGCCTGCGACCGGTCGACGTCCGTCGCGTCGGCCGGGTTCGACGCGCGGAGGTCCACCCCCGTCCCGTCGCCCTGGACCCCCACGGTCACGCGCAGGCACCGCCCCGCCGCCACGCTCTCGGTCCAGGACAGGTCGTGCGAGGCGTCGAGCGACACGGCTCGCGCGGGGGCTCCCTTCCCCTCGAGGAGCATGTCCGGTCCCGTCGCGGCGCGCGCGAGCATGCGGGACGCCGCCAGAGGATGGGCTACGAAGGCTGCGTCCCTCCAGCGCTCCGGGCGTACCGCCGCCACGAACGGCCCCGGTCGCCCACGCGTCTCCAGCTCGAGGCGAGCGGCGCCGCGCGAGCACGCAAACAGCGCGAGCGCCGTCGATGCCTCCCCCGAGGCCAGCAACCCGCCGGCGTCGTCCCACACACTGGCCTCGAGCAGCCCGAGCGGCGCTCCCGCGATCACGTCTACGCGCGCACAGGCCCCTCCGAGCATCTTCAGATCGATCGGCACCGTGACCCGGTGACCCAGCGTGAGACTGCCGGTGGTCGTCGCGACCGGGGCCTGGTAGCCGCCCTTGGCGAGCATGGTGTCACGCGCATGCCGCGCGGCCGCAAGCGGCTGCTGTGCAGCGGCCCAGGCAATCTCGGGTCGGGCCGACAGGTCGCGCGCGACCTCGCCATGGGCACGCGCGAGGACGATCGCCGCCAGCCCTCGTCCGACGTGCGGCCTGACCGCCAGCGTCCCCGGCATCGCCGACGGTGAGCACACCGTCAGCCACCTGGGACCAGGCCCTTCACGCCCGCGCGCCATGACGCGCCCGTCTCCATCCACCGCCTCCACGTCGAGGAGCCCGATGTCGTCATCCGGCACGATCACCGCGTCGACGCACTGGTCGGCCTCGATGGGGAACGCGACGTACGTCGGCACGCGCGCATCGACAGGGAGCGCGACGCGTTTGAACTCCTCCCAGGTGCCGCCGAGCTCGAGGCGGTGCACACGCACGGCGTCGTCCAGCCCGGGCCACGCCTCTGCCGGGCGCGGCCCGTCGGCCACGGCTCCTCGTGCGCCCAGCGCGCGCGCGACGACGAGCGCTCGGTCCTTGGGGACGAGCTGGGCCCCCACGACCACCAGCCCCTCGCCGTCCACCACATGCGCGGCGACGTACACCCGATCCGGATGGGGAGGGCACAGGAGCACCGTCGGGTGCACGTCGCGCCCTTCGTCGACGGCGAGCTGAGCGCCCTCGTCCGAGTAGATCGCGATGTCGACGTCCTCGATCGACGACGCGCCGCGCGCGTAGCCGAGCAGGCAGTCGTCCTTCGGCACATCGACGAAGCCGCCCACCCACTCGTTGTCGATGGCCTCTGCCGATGAGACGAGCGACGGCGCTCCCGCTCCGAGACGCGTCGCCCGCGCCGGCAGCTCGCCGAGGAGCGTACGAGCGTCGAGCTCGCCGGGCACGACATGCGGCGCCGGCAACGATGTGGGGCCACTCGGGGGCCTGGGCGCGGGATGGCTGAAGAGGGCGCAACCGGCCAGCGCGAGCATCGCGACGCTGCCGGCGACGGCGACCGGTAGGCGCGTCACGGCGTCACCTCCCAGATGCCGCTCTGCAGCCGGTAGAGCGCGAGGCCCCAGCCGAGGAGGGGTGTGCCGCGCGCTTCGATGTCGGCGAGCGCATGCGTGCGCTGGCCCGCGCAGAACGCCACGGCAGCGCCGTCTTGATCGATACCGCGGTCGTCGGCCGCGTCCGACGTGCCGACGTGGACGCGCAATCCGAGCGCGCGCGTCGTCTCCTTGACGAGCGTCACCAGGGCCAGATAGCAGGCCCCCGGCTCGATCGAGAGCGGCACGGGCGTCAGCCCGTAGCCCCCCTGCGCGAGCTGTACCGGCTCGCTCGGGAGAGACGTGACGTGACGCGCGAGCAGCACGTGTGCCATGCGCCCTCGGGCCTCGCTCCCCCAGACCGCGGGCAGGTGATCGGGGAGCGCCCACGCCGCGTGCGCGACGAGCACAGGTGCTCCCGGCGGCGATCCCGCGAACAGGATCCCCACGTGCGTCGATTCGCCGACACAGACCGACAGCTGGGCGTCGGGCGCGTCCGTCCGGTCGCGCGCGAGCATGCGGTCGTCGGCGCCGTCGCGCATCTCCGCGTCGAGGTCGAGCTTGCCGCGCCGACCCGCACGCAACGCACGCGGGTCGACGGCGAAAAGCTGCACGCTGTGACAACCCGGGTCGAGCGTCAGCTCGCCAGTGCCGGCGCCGTCGACACCCGCCGTCCACGTCACGCGCGTGGCGATGACTGCGCCGTCGCGGCGAGCACGGGTCTCCGTCACTTCCGCGCGCTTGTCGGGCGGTGGAAGCGGCGGCAGAAGGCCGGGCTCGGACACCGGAAGGAGCATGCCGCCGCTCCGCTCGGGGAGCACCGTCCGTAGCGGAGGTAGCGGCCGGGAGGAACGCGCGACCACGGTCTCCAGCGCCCCGCGCCCGGAATCGCTGGCCACGATGAGCCTCCGCGGCGCATCGCCGCAACGCTCGATCGACACGGCCCCTGCAGCGCTCGGGACCCGCTTGACCTCCGGGTCCTCGCCGGCGACACCACCGACGCCGACCAGCCGCACGTGAAACCCCAGTCCGCGCGCGCCCATCATGACGATGGTGGTGCACTCCCCCTCCGGCAGCTCGGGCAGGACGACCACGATGGGCCTCTGGTCATCGCTGTCGTCATTGAGAAACCGGGTCTTGTCGATCACGACTGACGCGCCGACGCCACGCCAGGCCTCGGCCAATCGCTCCACGGACTCGTGCAGCTCGGCGCGTGCGTCTCGCCCGTAGCTGGCCCCGGCGGCCACCAACGAGCAGGCCACGACGGCCGCGCGCCACCCTCGACGTCTGCGGCTCGTCACTCGTCTTCCACCTCGAGGCGGGTCTCCACGAACTGTCGCCCGGCCGGATCCCACACGAAGAGCTTGCGGTCGTCCACCTGCCCCTTTCGCACGCTCGTCACCAGGTAAGCGAGGTCCCAGGGCGGCTCGCCCTGCCCCATCTTCGCGACCTCCGCGTCGGTCGGCGAGAAGTACGCGCCGACGTCGAGGTGCGAGTGGTAGAGCACCTTGACGGGTCGGCCCTCGACCGCGCCCCGCCGGATGGCCGCCTCGAACTTCATCGAGTCGATGTCGAAGTAGGTGCGTCCGGTGCGCGGGTACTGCACCGGGTCCAGGCGATGGAGCGCGTTGGCCCGGTTCACCATGGGGGCGATGCCGTCGAGGCGTCTGCCCTCGGTCGCGGGACCGACCAGGAAGCCGCAGCTCTCTTCGTCTCGCTCGTAGGCGCCGCGCGCCTCCGCGTCGACCTCGCAGAGGACCCTTCGCGGCACGACGAGGTCGCCGGTCACCCACGGGTGCTCTCTCACGTCGCGCATCGTTCTCCCGGCAGCATAGCGGACCACTCACCAGACGTAGCGGCGCTCCCACTTCATGGGTGCGAAGTAGCGGTCCCCCCGATCGCAGGCGATGGTCACCACGCAGCCACCTCTGCCGCTGCGCTGCGCCTCTGCCGCGATCTGCAGAGCGGCGAACACATTGGCCCCCGACGAGTGGCCCACGAGGAGCCCCTCTTCCCGGGCAAGCCGGTCGGCCATGTCCCAGCCGTCTTCTGTCATGACGCGGAGGATGCGGTCGGGGACGTGCGCATCGTAGATGGGCGGCACGAGGCTACTCTCGAGGTGCTTCAAGCCCTCCAGCCCGTGAAGCGCCTCCGACGGCTCGACCGCGACGCACTCCACGGGCCGAGGCTGCTCCTTGATGCGCCGCGTGCAGCCCATCATCGTCCCGGTCGTGCCGATGCCGGTGACGAAGTGCGTGAGCCGGTCGCCCACGGCTTCCAGGATCTCGCGGCCGGTGCCGTCGTAGTGCGCGCGCCAGTTGGACGGGTTCGAGTACTGGTCGGGATAGAAATACTTCTCGGGATCCTTCGCGACGAGGTCACGGGCCACGCGGATGGCTCCGTCCGAGCCTTCCATCGGATCGCTGAAGATGATCTCGGTCCCGAAGCTCCGCGCGATGTCCTTGCGCGCCTTGCTGACGTTCGACGGCATGACCAGGCGGACCCGCACGCCCAGCGCCGCCCCGTAGAGCGAGTACGCCACGCCGGTGTTGCCGCTCGTCGAGTCGATGAGGATCTTGTCCCGCGTGAGGCGGCCATCGTCGAGCGCGTCGCGGATCATCCGCAGCGCGGGCCGATCCTTCACGCTCCCTCCCGGGTTGGCGAACTCGAGCTTCACCCACACCTCGACGTCGGGGACCTGGCGCGCGACGCGGCGCAGCCGCATCATCGGCGTGTCGCCGACGGCGTCGACGACCGATTCGATGCGTCGCGCCCGGGCGCTCACGACGGCTCCTCGAGGACCGCACGGATGGCGCGGAGAGCACACAGAGCGCCACGCGCGAGCTCGCACGCGCTGGCGTCGTCGAGGTCCACGGCGTCGGCTGTGATCCCCAGCGATGGGTCGACCTCGACGCGCACGCCTGCGTCGAGGGCGCGAGCGCCCTCCGCCAGCTCCTCGGCGCGGACCCGCAGGCGCCCCACGCCCGCCCCGGCGAGGTAACGCGCGGCCACGTCAGCCGCGAAGCCGTCGAGGCATACATCGACCGAAGCCCGCTTCAGCCGGGCCTGGCCCTCCGCGCCGACGCCCGCGAGCTGCGCCTGTCGTGCGTGGCGGTCCATCGCGTGGCTCAGCCCCCCGCGATGGCCGGCACGATGCTGATCTGGTCGCCCGCTTTGAGCGCCGTCTTCAGCCCGTCGAGGAAGCGCACGTCTTCCTCGCCGACGTAGATGTTCACGAAGCGCCGCACGCCTTTCTCGTCGAGCAGGCGGTCGCGAATACCGGGGTGCCGGCGCTCCAGGTCCTCGATCACTTCGCCGACGGTGCCGCCCGCGGCGGTGACTTCATCGGCCCCGCCGGTCAGCGTTCGAAGGGGGGTAGGGATTCGTACGATCGTCTCCATGGCTCTCTATCTCCGGTCAGCCCGCGCAGGCGGGGGAAAGGTACGTATCGGCTTCGATGCGGCGGATGCGCGGGGCATCGCCGCAGAGCGGGCAATCACGGCGGGGGGATACGGTGCGCCTGCGAAGGGCTCCGGTGCGGCCGTCGAACGTGACGAGCTCCCCGCCGACGTGACGACCGTCGAGTAGAGCGAGCGCACGATCGACCTGCGCGGCGGCGACGACCCCGACGACGGGGCCCATGACGCCTGCCTCGGCGCAATTCGGCGCATCCGCGGCCGGCAGGACATCCTCGAAAAGGCAGCGGTAGCAGGGCCGCCCCGCCGCACCGACCGCCAGCGCCGTCCCGACCCAGCGCACGGCCGACGCGTGCACGACGGGGACGCGGGCCAGCGCGCACGCATCCGCCGCGAGAAACTTCGTGGCGAAGTTGTCCGATCCTTCGAGGACGACATCGTACTCGCGCACGAGCGCGACCGCGTCGTCCGGAAGCAATCGGGCCCGATGCAAGCGGAGATCGAGCCCCGCCGCCACCGCTCGCAGCGCGCGCGCTGCCGCCTCGACCTTCGGACTCCCGACGTCCGCCTCGGCGAAGAGGATCTGACGGTGCAGGTTGGTCCGCTCGACCTCGTCGTCGTCGCACAGACCCAGCCGCGTGACGCCCGCCCGCACCAGCGCCATGGCGGCCGGGCACCCGAGCCCGCCGACGCCGACGAGAAGGACGCGCGCTTCGTGGCGGCTCACAGGGCGGCCCCCTCGGGGAAGTACTCCTCCAGGCTGAAGTAGCGCTCGCCCGTATCCGGCAGCACCGTGACCACGTTCTTGCCTGGCCCGAGCTCCCTCGCGACCTGGAGCGCGGCGTACACCGCGGCCCCGGCGCTGATTCCGACCAGCAGGCCCTCGCGCCGCGCGAGCTCCACCTTGGTACGCCACGCGTCCCCGTCCGCCACGGTGCGCACCTCGTCGACCACCTCCGGGTGGTAGTTCTTCGGCACGAACCCGGCGGCCAGCCCCTGGATCTTCGTCGGGCCCCGTTCGCCGCGGGAGATGGTCGCGCACGACGCGGGCTCCACGGCGATGATGCGCGGAGCCGGCGACAGCTCGCGTCGAAGCACCCCTCCCACCCCGCTCACCGTGCCACCGGTGCCGACGCCCACGACGAACGCCTCGAACGAGAGCGGGCGCATCGCGTCGACGATCTCGCGCGCGGTCGTCTCGGCGTGGACCGCCGGGTTGGCAGGGTTGTCGAACTGCTGTGGCATGAACGCCCCAGGCGTCGTCCGCGCGATCTCGCGGGCGCGGGCCATCGCGCCCTCCATCTGGTGCTCCGCCGGCGTGAGCACCACTTCGGCGCCGTACGCCTCGAGGAGCTGCCTGCGCTCGAGGCTCATGCTCTCGGGCATCGCCAGGACGCAGCGGTATCCCCGCACGGCGCACACGAGCGCGAGCCCGATGCCCGTGTTGCCGCTGGTCGGCTCGACGACGACGCCCCCCGGTTTCAGCTTCCCCGTGCGCTCGGCCTCCTCGATCATCGCCAGGCAGATGCGGTCCTTCACGGAGCCGCCCGGGTTGGCCTGCTCCATCTTGGCCCACACGGCCGCCCGCGGCCCCTCCCCGAGGCTACCGATCGACACGAGCGGCGTATCCCCGACGAGCTCGAGGACGCTATCGACCAGCCGGGGCGGGAGGCGGGGCGAGGCCATCGGGAAGAGACGTTCTCTAGCACGGTGTTCGCGTGCGTTGGCTCACTGTAGATGTGTCGTTCCTCGACACATCTACAGACGAGTCAAGTCCGAGGCCCACGATTTCGTGGGCTCGACGAGCGAGCCCTCTCACTTGGGGCCAAGAGCTGTCGATCTGTCGACAGCTCTTGTGTCATAAGGCAACGGCATGCGGGGCTCGAGCGAGGCGCAGGCGATTCACGCCGAATTCCCGGCCATCGATCTCCACGCCGACACGCTGATGTGGGCGCGCTGGATCGGTTACGACCTTCACACGCACCACGAGCCGCCCCTCTGGCGCGCGGCCCTCGGCGGTCACGTCGACCTCCCGCGGATGCGCGAAGGCGGAATGGGGGCGCAGTTCTTCGGGCTCGTGTCGCTCCCCATCGCCAAGCGGATGCGCGGCCTCGCGCACATCGTTCACGAACAGATCGACGCGCTGGAGCAGCAGATCGCGCGCCACCCGGGGGCCATCCGCCTCGTGCGCAAGGCCGACGAGGTCGAGGCTTGCCGCAGGGACGGAACGCTCGGCGCGCTGCTCGGCATCGAGGGGGCGCACGCGCTCGAGGGCGACCTCGACCAGCTCGACGTGTTCGCTCGCCGCGGAGTGCGTTACCTGGGCCTGCTGCACTTCAGCTCGAACGAGGCCGGCTTCCCTGCCTATGGCCGCGGACGAAGCGACGAGCGCGGCCTCACGCCCTGGGGGTTCGACCTCGTCCGGCGCTGCGAGGCCGCGGGCGTCCTCGTGGACCTCGCGCACATCAACCGGCGCGGCTTCCTCGACGCCTGCTCCGTCGCGACGCGCCCGCCCATCGTGAGCCACACGGGCGTCCTCGGCGCGTTCGATCACTGGCGCAACATCGACGACGCGCAGCTCCGCGCGGTGGCCGACAAGGGCGGCATCGTGGGCGTCATCTTCTGCCCGCGTTACGTGGGTGGCGACGGGCTCGATCCCGTAGTCCGTCACATGAAGCACATCCTCGACGTCGTCGGAGAAGACGCGCCGGCGCTGGGCAGCGACTGGGACGGCTTCATCGTGCCCACCCGCGAGCTGGCCGACCCGCGCGGGCTGCCTCTCCTGACCGACGCGCTGCTCGCCGCCGGGATCTCCGAACGCGCCATCGGCAAGATCCTCCGGGGCAACGTGATGCGCGTCCTCGCGGAGGCCTGAGCGCTCGCCCCTCAGTCTGCCTCCACGGAGTCGACGGCAAGCCCGCGTGCCTCCAGACGGTCGACGATCCGTCCGCGCCAGGCGCTGACATCGACACCCGGCGGAGCGGAGAGCCGGACCCGTACGCGACCGTCATCCACCTGCACGAGGAGGGTCCCCCCTGCCAGCTCCCCCGCGCCGAGCTCGAGGCGCACCGTCCCCTTCCGCCCATCGCCGGACCAGGCCACACGACGAACGAGCGCCGGGAGGAGATCCTCCAGCGACGACCTCACCCGGGCCTCGACCTGCGTCGGGCTCGCTGGCGTCGAAGGGAGGGTCCCGGGCATCCCCGGGGGCGCGAGGTGAGCCGCGTGCCGGGTGGACGGGTCGAGGGACTCGTCGGGGGTCGTCCGTCGGCGGGGCGCGTGCTCTTCCGGTCCGGCCGCAGTCGACCTGGGGAGCCCGTTAGCATGGGAGCCATGCCCCCCGGTCCCGCCCGCAGGGTCGTGCAAGAGATCCCCGAACGAGCCACCCTCGAGCTTCCCGGCCGCTCCCGGAGAGCCGAACAGAGACGTGGACTTGGAGCCTGGAAGTGCAAGTCCGGCCTTGGGGAGGTGTGCGGAACCGAGCGGTCTCATGCCCCCCTATCGGACGGAATTCCTGAAGAGTTGCGTACAAAAGGCCACGACGCTTGACCCGCAGCCCCCCTCGGCTAGCTTCCAACGCCGTGGGCCGCCGAGCAAGGCGCGCGCCCCAGGCGAGAAGGTTGGGCTGATTGAGCGTAGGTCCAGGGGGACTCGTCGTCGAAGTGGTCGGTGCGGCGCTGAGCACGGCTGTGGGGTCGCTGTTCGCGGCCGGGGATGCCGCTCTCAGCGAGATCCCCGAGGGCCGGATGCAGGCCCTCAGCGCCGACGTCACGGGGGCGGGGGCGGCGTTCCGGCGCCTCACCGCGGACCCGCTACGCATCCTGTCGCGCTGGCTGGTAGGCCGGGTGGTCGCGCTCAGCGTTGCTACCGTGCTCCTCAACGACGCCGCTCACGGCGCTGGGCTCGACCGCCTGGCGCTCCCCGTCGCTGTCCTCGGGGCCGTCCTCACCTACGGGACCTTCACCGAGATCGTCGGCACTCTGGCGCGACGTCGGCCCGAGCGCGTCGGCGCCATGGCGCTCACCTTCCTTCGCCCCCTCGAATGGCTCCTCGTCCCGCTGGCCGATCCCCTCGCCATCCTCGGCCGGGCGGTTGGACGCCGCGTCCCCAAGGCGCGCGCGGCCGATCCGCGCATCACCGAGACCGAGGTGGAGTGGGCGGTCAGCGAGGGGGAGAAGGCGGGCGCCATCGCCAACGGGCCGGCGGAGATGATCCGCAAGGTGCTCGACTTCAAGGATCTGACCGCGCGAGAAGTGATGGTCCCCCGGCGGCACATCCTGGGCATCGAGATCTCGACCCCGCTCGACGCCGTGGTGGCGCTGGTCGCAGAGGAGAAGCACTCGCGCTACCCCGTGTACACGGGGACGCTCGATCACATCGCGGGCCAGCTCTACGCGAAGGACCTCTTCGCGCTCGTGCGCGACGGCCGGATGGCCGGGAGTAGCCTGGCCGAGGTGGTGCGGACGCCGGCGATGTTCGTGACCGAGAACCAGCCGGCCGCGAAGATCCTCCAGGATATGCGCTCGCGGCGCCTGCATATGGCCATCGTGAGCGACGAGTTCGGCGGCACCTCGGGGCTCGTGACCATCGAGGACATCCTCGAGGAGATCGTGGGCGACATCCGCGACGAGAAGGACCGCGAGGAGCCGATCCAGAGGATGGGCGACGGGCGCATCGTCGCGGACGCGTCGGTGTCGATCGCGGACCTGGAGCAGGCCCTCGGCAAGCCGCTGCCCGACGACGGGGAGTTCGAGTCGCTGGGAGGTCTCATCGTGAGCCGCGCGGGCCGAGTGCCGAAGGTCGGGGCGACCGTGCAGGTCGACGGGTTGAAGCTCATCGTGCGCGAGGCGGACGCGACGCGGGTCGTGAAGGTGGAGATCGTGCCGGACCGGCCGGGCCGTCCGGCGCCGGTCACATGACGGACGCGACCGCGCTCGAGCCCGAGCCGGTGACGGTTCGCCTCGACGCGACCGAGACGGACCTGGAGGAACCGGGCGCCGCGGCGGGGCAGATCCCGCACGCGAGCACGCTACCGCCGGGGACGCGGGTCGTGGTGCTGGCGACGGCGACGCACCGAGGAGGAGTGCTCCGCCGGTTCCTCGGGGCGCGCAGCGTGCCGGTGCCGCGGTCGACCAGATGCACCGCGCTGCTGACCCGGGGCTACGTCGCCATCGGCGCGGACGACGAGGGAGCTTGGGGGTACGCGCCGGCTCCGTAGGGCGGCTCCTCGGCGAGGAGGTCGGGGCCCTGCGCTCTCAGTTCACCTTGTTGAGCGACTCCGCGAGCTTGCTCGCCATGTCCGACAGACCGGGCTTCGCGTCGAGGCCGATGCTGTCATCGCCCTTCTGACCCTGGATGTCGTCGACCAGCGAGTTCATGTTCGACATCAGCTGCGCGATGGGCCCCTTTGTCGGGCTGGGGCAGACCTTGTCGAACGACGTCGGCGAGACCGGCATGACCGCCCCGTCCTTGGGGATCTTGTCGCCCGTGAAGCGGGGCCACGTCGTGTTGCCGCCCTTCGGGTTCGTGAACGTGAGCTTGTCAGGCACGCCGTTCTTGTCGTCGGGCGCGATGGGCGTGACGAGCGGGGCGAGGAGGGTCCCCAGGTCGCCCGTGCTCTTGTCGACGATGGCGACGAGCGTCAGGGGCAACTGACCCGCGGGCCGTGCCAGCTCCTCGCTGATGGGCTTCTGCAGCTTGTTGAGCAGCGCGACGATGAGGTCCTTCTTCGTGTTCAGCGCCTCGACGCGGTTGATGAAGTCGAAGAGACCCGTCGTCGTGTCGGCGGGAACGCCGGAGAAGCGCCGCCCGAAGAGCTTGTCGCCCGCGAAATCGACGTGCATCCCCGAGAGCGTCTTCGCCAGGTCCGGGGGGAACTTGCGGTCGCCGACGAGGCTCTTGCCGCCGTCGGTGACCTTGGCCTTCATCTGATCGATGGTGTCCTTGGCCTTCGTGAGGTCGGTCGCCAGCTCGTGCGCGTCGTGCGCGCTCTTGGTCCGGTCCGCGCCCTGCTGCGACGCACCTCCGGCGATCCAGCCGATGCCCCCGAGGACGATCGCGAAGAGCACTCCCACGATGAGCCCCTGCTTGCGCGCGCTGCTGCGTGCCGCCTGGACCGCGCCTTCGTCGACCTCGATGCGGTGCGGCTGCGGGAGCGCCTGGACTGCCGCCTGCTGCTGCCGGAACGGCTGTGCGACAGCCGCCAGCGGATTGCCGGCGTCGAGCGCGGCGCCCGAGGACTGCGGCGACAGCATCGGTCGCGGGATCCCCGACGGCGGCGGGATGGATGGCGGCGGGACGGGGGTCAGCCCCGGCCCGCGAAGCATGGCTGGAGGGGCACTGGGCCGCGACGGAGCCGCGGGCGGCGGAGGTGCAGCCCCCGGCCCTCCCATGCGTTGGAGGCGAGATTTCAGATCGATCTTGGGCTTCTTGTCGTCCGCCATCGTGCGCGGTGCGAAACTTACGTGTCCTCCCGCTCCTATGTCAACGCGACGTCGGTTGACCGTCTCCTACCTCCACCGCATGCTCTAGCCCCCTCGAATGACGCCTCGCGTCCTGGTCCTCGACAACTACGACTCGTTCACCTTCAACCTCGTGCAGTACCTGGGCGAGCTCGGGGCCACGGTGGAGGTCGTCAAGAACGACGGAATCGACGTGGCCGGCATCCGTGCCTGCGCACCGCACGGTGTCCTCATTTCCCCCGGGCCCTGCACACCCAACGAGGCCGGCATCTCGCTCGAGGTGGTCCAAGAGCTCGGCGCCGAGCTGCCCATCTTCGGCGTCTGCCTCGGCCATCAGGCCATCGGGCAAGCGTACGGCGGGCACGTGGTGCGGGCAGAGCGCCTCATGCACGGAAAGACGTCCCCCATCCTCCACGACGGGCGCGGCCTCTTCGAGGGTCTCCCCTCCCCCTTCGAGGCGACGCGATACCATTCCCTCATCGTCGAGCGCGCCTCGCTCCCCGCAGTGCTCGAGGTGAGCGCGTGGACCGCCGAGGGCGAGATCATGGGCCTTCGCCACCGCGAGCTCCGCGTCGAGGGCGTCCAGTTTCATCCGGAGAGCGTCCTCACCCACGAGGGCAAACGCCTGGTCGCGAACTGGGTCAGGCGGCTCGCTTGAGCACGGGCGCGGAGTTCCCCGCGCTGCTGGCGCGCCTGCTCGCGGCAGGTGAGGTCGACGCGGCCGACGTTCGCGCCGCCTTCGATGCCATCCTCGCCGGCTCGTGGACTCCGGTCCAGGTCGGGGCATTTGCCGTGGCGCTGCGGATGCGCGGTGAGAGCGCGGAGGCCATCGTCTCGGCGGCCGAGGCCATGCGCGCGACGATGACCGCCGTGGAGCACGGGCTGCCTGTCGTCGTGGACACGTGCGGAACGGGCGGGGACGGCGCGCAGACGCTGAATCTGTCGAGCGCCGCCGCGATCATCGTGGCGGCTTGCGGCCTCGTCGTGGCCAAGCACGGAAATCGCTCCATCTCGAGCCGCTGCGGCAGCGCCGACGTCGTCGAGGCGCTCGGCATTCCTGTCGATGTACCCCCCGACCGCCAGACCGAGATCCTCCGCGAGGCCGGGATCGCGTTCCTCTTCGCCCCGGCCCACCACCCCGCGCTCCGGCACGCGGCGCAGGCGAGGCGCGAGCTCGGGACGCGCACCATCTTCAACGCGCTCGGCCCTCTCGTGAACCCCGCTCGGGCCACCCACCAGCTCGTCGGCGTCTACGAGGAGGCGCTCCGCCCCGTGGCCGCGCGCGCCCTCGGGCGGCTGGGCAGCCGGCGCGCCTGGGTGGTGCGGGGCGAGGACGGCCTCGACGAGGTGAGCCCGTGCGCGCCGACACGCGTGAGCGAGCTCGGGGAGGACGGCGACGTGCGCGAGCGCGTCATCACGCCGGAGGACTTCGGGATCGCGAGGGGCGACCGGTCGGCCATCGCGGGGGGAGACGCGGCGGGCAACGCGCAGGCGCTGGTGACCATCCTGGAAGGGGCGCGGCACGCCGCGCGTGACGCCGTCTTGCTGAACGCAGCGGCCGCGCTGGTGGTGGCGACGGGCGACGAGCCGAAGGCCGCGGTCGAGCGGGCGCGCAAGGCGCTCGACGGCGGGGCGGCGCGCGCGGTGCTGGATACCTGGAGGCGTGTCGCGCGACGCGTGCGCGGGGAGTGAACGTCCTCGCGGGCATCCTCGCCAGCAAGCGGGGCGAGATCGAGGCGTTGCGTGCGCTCCCTCGCCGGCGCTCCTCCCGCGCACCGCTCGACGTCTTCCGCGCCCTCCGCCGCGACGGCGGCGCCCTCCGCCTCATCGCCGAGGTGAAGCTGCGGAGCCCCAGCGGGGGCGTCCTGTCGCGGGTCCTCGCCCCCGACGCGCGTGCCCTCGCCTACGCCCAGGCGGGGGCCGCGGTGGTCAGCGTCCTCTGCGACGCCCCCTTCTTCGATGGCTCCTGGGACCACCTGAGTCAGGCGCGCGCCCGCCTCGACGCCGCCGGGATCGCCGTGCCGCTCCTGGCGAAGGAGTTCGTCCTCGACGAGCGGCAGATCGCCGAGGCCCGGGACCGGGGGGCGGACGCCGTCCTCCTCATCGCACGCATCGTCGACGCCGTCAGGCTGAAGGAGCTCACGCGCGCGGCCCACGACGAGGGGCTCGAGCCGCTGCTGGAGGTGGTCGACGAGCCCGAGCTCGAGGCGGCGCTGGCAGCCGGCGCTCGCGTCGTGGGCGTCAACGCGCGGGACCTCGATTCGCTGGTGATGGATGCGGCGCGAACGGCGCGAGTGCTCGACGCCATCCCCGCCGGGATTGTAGCCGTACGCCTGTCGGGCCTCAGGGCGCCGGCCGACGTGGAGCGAGTCGCGGGGGGGCGAGCTGACGCGGCCCTCGTCGGGGAAGCGCTGATGCGTGAGGACGATCCTCGGGCAGCACTCACCGCGATGGTGGCGGCGGCACGGGGTTGACCCGGGGGCCCCTCCCGGGAACACGCCCGTCATCGCTGCGTTCTCCGTCGCCACTTCGCCTCCGGCGGGCGCCACCTCGAGAGGTGGTGCCCACCACACCGCGGAGTGGCGGCCACCACTTCCGGGTGTGGCGCACTCCACTTCGCCTCGATCGGCCAGAACTTCGCGAAGTGGTGCGGGGTACTCCCCGAAGTGGCGGGTGCCTCCTCGCGAGGTGGTGACCGGTACTTCCCGAGGTGGCGGGCACCCCACCCGAGGTGGCGGCCACCCCTTCGCGAAGTGGCGCCTACCCCTTGCCGAAGTGGCGCCCCGACATCGCGAAGTACCGCCGCCCCGTCCCTCGCCGATAGAGCCCGCCGGCGCCGGGCGTGGTTCCCACCCAGGCCCGGCCCGACCCGACGGAAACTCGCCGGCCGAGTTCCCCCGCCCTACCCTGAGCCCCACAGTGGACCTCCAGGGCTGGATCGACGCCTACCTCGACCACCTCCGGGTCGAGCGGGCCCTCGCGAAGAACACCCTCGACGCCTACTCGCGCGACCTCAACGCCCTGGCCGCCCACGTCGGCGGCGAGGCGGACCCCAGGGCCATCGGCGCCGAGGAGCTGGCTTCCCTCATGGTGGCCAATGTGGGGCGCGGCTTCGGCGCGCGTTCGAGCGCGCGCCAGCTGTCGGGCCTGCGGGGATTCTTCCGATTCCTCGTCCGCGAGCGCGTCGTGCCCGAGGACCCCACGTCGCTGGTCGACCGGCCCAAGCTCGCCAGCAAGCTGCCGCGCGTCCTCTCCTTCGACGAGGTGGAGCGGCTGCTCGGCGCGCCCGACGTCGCGACCGATCGCGGCGCCTGCCACGCCGCCATGCTCCACGTGATGTACGCGTCCGGGCTACGCGTGAGCGAGCTCGTGGGCCTTCGCACGGCGGACGTCGACCTGCAGCGCGGGCTCGTCTCGGCGTTCGGCAAGGGGGGCAAGCGCCGCCTGGTCCCCATGGGCGAGATCGCGATCGACCACGTCGCGCGCTACCTCCGCGACGTGCGGCCGCGCGCCACGGTGGGCGCGAGCGACGAGAAGGCCCTCTTCGTGTCCCCGCGCGGCGGCCACTACTCGCGCGAGTCCTTCTGGCGCATCGTCCGGCGCTACGCCGTCGTGGCGGACATCTTCCCCCTGCCCTCGCCGCACAAGCTCCGTCACTCCTTCGCGACGCACCTCCTTCGCGGCGGAGCAGACCTCCGCGCCGTGCAGGCGATGCTGGGCCATGCCGACCTCGGGACCACGGAGATCTACACCCGCGTGGCGCAGGACCACATCCAGGCGGCGCACGCCAAGTCGCACCCGCGCGCCTGAGCAGCTCGGGCGCGACGGCCCGAGGTCGGCGGGCATCGGAACCTCGGCGATGCGCGTCCACCATCTGAACTGCGGCACGATGTGTCCTCCCTTCGGGCGACTCGTCAACGGCACCGGCAACCTCTTCGCGCGTGGCCGCATGGTCTGCCACTGCTTGCTCGTCGAGAGCGCCGACGGCCTGGTGCTCGTCGACACCGGCCTCGGCACGGCCGACGTGGCAGACCCGCGCGGCCGCCTCGGCGGGGGCTTCGCGAAGATGATGGGCGCGCACCTCTCGCGCGACGAGACCGCGC
>Ga0182030_10004781_pt1 | contig 28911 bp, 21 predicted proteins | sample 812S3MmetaG_FD_121299 | JGI IMG/M metagenome (GOLD analysis project Ga0182030, IMG submission 121299) | Permafrost microbial communities from Stordalen Mire, Sweden - 812S3M metaG (Illumina Assembly) | ecosystem: Environmental > Terrestrial > Soil > Wetlands > Permafrost | place: Sweden...
CCCAGTTCCAGCATGGATGACAGAAGCTGCCCGAAAGCCGCACTGAAAGCCAGGAAAGAGCCGGTCGTCATTCCTCCACCGGATCCCAGCGTTTTCGAGATGCCGAAGAAGATGGCAGCGGTGGCGAGCGCGGGAAAGGCGGAGTTGAACACGGCGAGGATGGTGGAAATTTTGCGCGCGGCCATGGCCGTCCGCTTCTGCGATGCGAATTCCGCCGACCAGCGCGCGAAAGCCCGCCCCTCCGCGCCCGCTATGCGAAACTTCGACACGCCGTTGATCAACTGAAGCACCAGGCCGGAGATGCGGCCGCGCGTCTCGGACTGCACCCTCCGCAGCCGGATTTCGAAGTAGCCGCATACCCACGTGGCCAGAAGCGCCACCAAGATCAAACCGCATGCCAAACATGCAAGCGGAACGCTGTATTTGAACAACAGAATGAAGCTGAATACCGAAAAGATTCCCGAGAGAATCGCGGAAATGGTGCTCCCGGTGAGCGTTCTCCGGATTTCGGCGATACCCAGGCTGCGCATCGCCAGATCGCCCGCCGAATATTTTCTGAAAAATGGTACGGGCAGACTCAGCAGGCGATCCCAGACCGCCGAATCCAGCGCTCCGTCCATCTTTCCTTCCACTCGCAAAATCGCGAGGCTGCGCGCTATGGTGAATAGCGCGGTGGCGACGGCGCTGGCTGCCAGGAAGATGGCGACCTGTAGCAGCTGGTCGCGGCGCGCCGAAGGTACGATGGAGTCGAAAATCGTCCCGGTGGCCAATGGAATGGCCAGGTTCAGCAGCCCCATGGCTGCCCCCACCATCACAACCCAAAAGACATCGCGGCCGCAGCCGCGGATCGCGAAGCGGCACAGATCGGCGGCTTGCAGGCTGGTTTCCGGAAGCGGCCGATAGAACACGTGGGCCATCCCGCTCAAACTCCGCGCGAACCTGGCGTTCACCGTGACGGTGCGCCGTTCCACCGCGTCGTAGGCCAGATAGCCGCGACCCCGCCGCGGTAATAGAGCAATCGGACGATTGTCGGATTCCGCATAGGCCAGCATCGGCCCGCTGTCCGACCGCCACCATCGGGTCTTGAGAATCACCCGGCGGTAGCGTACGCGGGAATAACGCGCCACGGCGGCAATCGGATCGCTTCGGTACGTCCGCAGCAGAGCCGGTGTGGCGTCGAGTTTCATTCCGGCGGCATTCCCGACTGCGCGGCACGCCCGCAACAGCGGCTCCGACACCGACTCGTCGACACCGATCGCGCGCCTTCCGCTGCGGAGCGGCAAGGCCAGCTCACGAAGAGCCGTATCGATGACCGATCCGTCGGCTGCTATCCGCGCGCTGACTCGCGTGGCTTGCTCCTCCCTTACGCGATCGCGGTATGCCAGCAACAGGGCGGAGGCTTGCGAGTGAAATTGGTCGAGCGCATTCCAGGCCTGGTCTTCACGCTCTATCCGATCGGTATCGAAACAGCGCCACTCCGACTGCGGCTCGGGCGCAAGCCAGCCGTGTTTGCTGACCGGAAACGGACCGTCGGCAGTCGTCACCGTGTGGCCGGGTGTGTCCAGCAGGCGCGCGCTCCCCCGGACAGATTCCACCCACACCACGCCTTCGGCGGGCATAATCGGCTTCGGCTCATCGCCTGTTGCCGCCACTTCGCCAGCATGCAACTCCTGGTAAATCCTCGGCGGCGCCTCACCACCTGAGGCGGCCTCGGAGAGTGTCACGATCCACTGCTCAATCAAGCTCGCGACGGACCCGCCCCGCATGTGGGCCGCTAACCCATCGGCCAGCGACGCACACGGAATCCGCAGGACTCGGGTACCCGGCACCGCGACCGCTAGAAAATCCACATTGTCACCGACCATCGGCAGGCCCAGCACGGCGGCTCCATCTTCCGCGCGCAGGATATGAAACCGGGCGCCTTCCGCTCCATCCTGGCGCCGCATCACCAGAAACACATCCAGCTTGCCTGCCAGCACCACCCACGCGGTGCCTGGCTCGACAATTGAAAATGGCTGGCCGGCACGGGGTTCGCCGATCTCGCCGGTGACGGAACTGACTCGGATGGGAGCTGCGCTCATCGGGTTCTCCTTAGGATGCCCGGATCAGCCGGGAATATGGACCATCGGCCACGGCGAGTTCTTCGTGCGTGCCGCGCTCCACTACGGTGCCGCGCTGCAAGACGATGATTTCGTCGCAGTCGCGAATCGTGCTGAGCCGGTGCGCCACAATCAGGCAGGCGCAGCCGCGGCGGCGCAGGTTGTCATCTACCAATTGTTCGGTCTTGGGGTCGAGCGCGCTGGTCGCTTCATCCAAAACCAGCAGCCGGGGGCTCATCACCAGCGCACGCGCCAATTCCAGGCGCTGGCGCTGGCCACCGCTGAAATTGCGGCCTGCCTCCTCCACCTTTGCGTCGTACCCGCCGGGACGGCTGGCGATCTCGTCGTGAATCGACGCGTCCTTGGCGGCCTGCACGATCACCTGTTCAGGCACGGTCTCATCCCAAAGAGTCAGGTTCTGGCGGATCGTCCCTTCGAACAGCACAATATCCTGATCCACCATCGCCAGCGAATTGTTGACGATCCAGCGCGGCAACGATTGGCGGCTCTTGCCGTCGAACAGCACTTCCCCGGCCCACGGGTCGTACAACCCGGCGACGATCTTGGAGACGGTTGACTTCCCGCTGCCGGAGCCGCCCACCAGCGCGATACGCTGGCCTGGCTTCATGCGCAAGTTGAAGCCGGCAACCAGCGGCGATTCCAGTTTGCTGTAGCCGAAAGTGATATTGCGCAACTCCAGAAAGCCCTCCAGGCGGTCCCCGTTGTTCCCTTCGGCGCCAGCGTTTTCCTTCGATTGCGGTATGGTGCGGTACCGCAGAACGTCGTCCAGCCGATTCAGATCTCCCGCCATCTCCTGCACTTTCTGACCCATGCTCAGAAGCGAATTTACCGGCGAGATGAAGCTCTGCATCAGGCTCTGAAAGGCGATCAGCATGCCCATGGTGAGGAAGCCGTCCATCACGCGCAGGCCGCCAATACCGAGGATCAGCGCGCTATTGAGCGCGCCCAGGAAAGGAGGCACAGCGGCAAGCATTTCAGACGAGCGCCCGAGTTCCTGTTCGGTGTTGAGCACCTTCGCCTGGTAGCCGCTCCAGCGCGCGAAAAAGTCGCTCTCGGAGCCAGTGGCCTTGAGCGTCTCGATCACTTGCAGCCCGCCCATTGACGTGCCGATCAGCTTCCCACGGTCCTGCATCAACTTGCGATTATCGTCGACGCGCCTGCGTGTCACGTAACGCAGCGCTGCAATATTGATCAGGGCCATGGCGATACCGATCCCCGTGAGCAATGCGTCGTATTGAAACATCAGGGCGGCGTAAAATCCAACCAGCAGGATGTTGACGAGATTGGTGGCCAGGTCTCCCGCCAGGATGCCCGCTACGCGATCGTTGATCTCTACCCGCGACCCGATATCGCCGCTTTCGCGTTGCGCGAAAAAGTCCATCGGAAGTTGCAGCACGTGCCACAGAAACTTGCCGGAAGCCCCCAGTGACAGACGCATTTCGGACCGCATCAAGGCGCGCTGCTGCAGGAATGTCAACGCGGCTTTGATGACGGCTGTTGCTGCCATCATTATTAATAGCGGATGCAGCCACGCCTGCATGCCGCCCACCAGGTAGCTATCGACGAATACCTTCGAGAACACCGGCGTCACAATGTTGGGAATCACCAGCGCCATGGTCGCGAGCACCGCAAACAGAATCGCCGGCCGGATTCCCCGCATGCGCGGCGCGAGCGAGCGGAGAAGGCTGGGTTTGCTGCCGCCCTTGCGAAACGCGGGGCCCTTCTTCATCAGCATTACGACGCCGGTGAAGCTCTGATCGAACTCCTCGAGCGAGACCTTGCGCGGTCCCGAGGCCGGGTCGTTCAAAAACACCTTTCCGCTGCCGAATCCTTCGACCACCAGGAAATGGTTGAAGTTCCAGAAGACGATATACGGCAGGGGCAGGCTTCTCAGTTCGGCCGGTTCCTTCTTGTAGCCCTTCGCATCCAGACCGTATTCGCGCGCCGCCTTCAAGACATTAGTCGCCTTGCTGCCGTCGCGCGAGATACCGCAGGCGGAGCGCAATTCTTCCAGGGGAACGTAGCGCCCGAAGTGAGAAAGGATGATCGAGAGCGCCGCGGCGCCGCACTCCACGGCTTCCATCTGGAGCACGGTCGGGGTTTTCACCCGGCGGCGGAGACGAACTTTGGCGGGAATCGAGAGCTTAGCCATAGCGCAGTTAGCTCAAGCCGAGCTTCTCCTTTAGAATCGGGAAGACCAGGGACGCCGGAGGCTGCTCGCGAGTGACAATCATCGCGGTACACATGGTTCCACTCGAGATCTGGAGTGGGGGCCCCTGGCGGGAGGACCACTGGAATCCGCTGGGTGTATCGGCCGGCTCAAGCTGGATGTGCACTTCTGTCACTGGACCCGACGCCGTCAGCGACTGCGCCAGAGATTCGTTTTCCAGGTTGCGCATAACGGCGGCGCCGGTGGCAGGATACTCCGCAACATAACTAACCCGGCCCTTCATGAAGCCATACTCTTCGCGCTTGATCGTGCCCGGAGAAACCTGTGCTTCCATGCCCGGGCGGACATCCTTGGCCTGGGCGGAGTTCAGGTAAAAAAGAACTTCCAGCGATGCCACGTCGGATTGCACGCTCGCCACGGGCGACCCTTCGCCGACAGCGCCTCCCCGGTAGACTTTCAGTTCAACTACCTGGCCGGCGTAAGGGCTTACCACATTGCTGGACATGGACAGTTCCTTTTCGAGCGATGCCAGGTTTCGCTCCAGGTCCGTCTGGTTACCCTTCATTCCAGCCTCGGCTTCCCTGGGCTGATTCTCGGCTGAAAACTGCTGGGCATCCAATTGTTTGATTTGTGCGCTGACCGCCGTCATCTGGGACATCATTCCCGCCAGTTTCTGGCGCGTTGCGATGGGCTGTTGCCTCGTGATCAGGCCCTTGGCTAACAACTGCTCCTCGACGGGAATCTGCTCCTCCAGAAGTTTGCTTTGCGCCTGAAGATCGGCAATCTGCTGTTCGGCGGCATCGCGTTGCCGCGCCAGCGCTTCTATCTGAACGCGCGAGCTGTCGGCATGGGACTTCTTGGATCGCTCCCGTTCCTGCTGTGCTTGCACCAGCGCCTCCCTGGTCAACTTGATTTTCTCCTCCAAGCCAGGCTGGGCAAGCTTTGCGATCACCTGGTTGCGAGCGATGCGATCGCCGGATTTGACGCGGAGTTCCAGGATGAGCCCCGAGCCGGGCGACACGATGTTAACAACACCGCCATGCCGGATCACCACTCCCTGGCCCGTCACCTTAGTGGGGATCGAGCCTTTGAAGCCCCACACCACGCCTGTCCCCAACAGCAGGGATAGAGCAAGAAGCGCAATCCATTCTTTAGGCGCCATCACGCTGAACACCTGATCCAACTGCTCGGGCGAAGACAGCCGCTCCAGCGAAACTTTGCGAAAGATCGTTAAGTCCATAAACTCTCTCCTCGATGGCTATGGCTTTCCAGGACCGGTGGGGACGCGCGAGAAGCGCGACGCGTCGGGACTCTGCACTTGCCGGTCGGGCTCGACGATCGTCCCAGTCGCCGAGCGCAACTGCGCCAGGGCGGAGGCATACGCGCCATCGGCTTGCACCTGGGCAGTCAGGCTTGTCGTGAGCCTGTCTTCCACGGTGAGAATGTCGATTAACGAACTCACACCCAAGCGATACTTTTCGCGTTCGTTATCCAGCGCGCTTTGAAATAAGCGGACGGCCTCACGAGCGCGCTCCAATTGCAAGGCGGTGCTGCGCAGGGCCTCGTATGCCACAATCACGTTGGAGGACGCCGTACGCGCAGCGTCGTCGATGCGCAACTGGGCCTGGCGCGATCCCGCTTCAGCCTGCATCACCGCACCGATCGCATTGCGGTTGCCGAGTGGGAACGAGTAAGTGATGCCGCCCGAGACGTCAGGTCCGTGGGCACCAACAAAGGGAGCAAGCAGCACGCTCCCGGGCGTGTTGCCTTCCCGATAACCCGAATAGCCGCCGGTGAAGACCAGGTTCACCTGGGGCTTCAGCGAGTTTTTCGCCGGGAGCACCAAGGTGTCCGCCGCCAGCGCCCTACGCTTCAAGCTCATCAGGTCGGCACGGCGAGTCAGCGCCATATTGATGAATTGCGGGACCGCTTCAGGGAGCGGTATGGCTTCGGTGGACGCGACCGGCAAGGGATCGGCCGGGTCCGGCAGCGACAGTAGCCGGTCCTGCGGCAGCCCCATCGCCAGCGCCAATTGTTGACGCGCGCTCACCACCTGCTGCTCGGCGGCAATCCGCGCGCCGGTACGTTGGGCGAGGTTGGCGCTGACTTCGGCCAAGTCGCTACGCGGGATCTGATCTGCCGCGATGAGCGTGGCAACATTCTCCACGATGGCTTTCCCGCGCGCTTCCGAGCCGGCCAGAACTTCCAACAGACGTTCGGTCGAGACCAGGTTCCAATACGCCAGGGCGGTGTTCGCCAGCAAGTCCGCCATGGTCTGGTTCACGTCGAAAACACTGGCGTCGACGCCGAGACCGGCGGCCTTCTCATTTGCCGTGACCACATCCCGGCCGGCGCCGCGGAGCAGCGGGACCGTGAGCTGCAACGAAGTCTGCGATCGGTTAGCGCCATAAGTGGTTGCCAGGTTATCCGCAGTCCGGTTGAGGGTCACAGTGGGACCGAAACTCATACCATTGCGGAATAGCTGTGTGCCTCCGGCGCCCATCCCCAAAGAGTCTGTGATGGTGGAGCTGGCCGACCCCGGCCCCAGTTCCGACTCGGTCACGCTGTCCAGCGGCAGATAGGCCCGCCCCTCCGTGGCACTGGCTTGCAGGGTCATGTCGAATTGCGAACTGGCCTGCAGCAACAAGCCGCGGCTTACCTTTACCTGCTCCTCTTGAAGGTGCAACTGGGGATGGAAGGCCAGCGTCGATTCCAGAGCCTGCTGGAGGGAAAGCGTGCCCCGCGCATCGAGCACCCGGTTGGATTGGCTCCAACCGTCGATGCAGAGGATGAACAGTATAGCCGCCGGCAGCTTCATGTCACACTCCCATCGCCACGGCAGCTTCCACAGCCACCGGTTTCCAGGCGCGCAAGATCAGCCCGTATGACGTGCAGTACGGCTGCAACCTGCGCTTGGCGAAATGCAGCATTGGTGTGTTGTCCAAGGCCACTTCGCAGACAATGCGATGCATCGGTGTATCCTGCATCGCCCAGATGGACTGGGCCAGGAGCGGCACGGCACGGCCGAGCCTCTGCAAGGGCGGATCGACGAAAAGCGATACAAACTGAGCCGACTCCGCGTCGTAGTGGTGCACGATACTCCACCCGGCCAGCTTGCCGTGAAATCGCAGCCCCAGGCTGAGGGCGGCGGAGGTTCGCTCCTGGCGCCAAAACGGATTCAGACCCGCCGGGAACCACTCGTGGCGCGCGGCACAATCCTCAATGTGCCGACGTTCTTCGGGCCGCAACTCGCTCCAGGGAAACACCTCGTACTCCGGCGGAAAATCGCGGCGCTGCATCCAGGTAGCGGCCGAAACCACGGGCCATTCGCCGGTGCAAACCAGCAGCCGCGGCTCGGGCGCCGGCCACCCCGCCTTCTGGAGCATTCGCTCCACGGCAGCGGCGTTCCGATTGTACGTCGCATACGTCGTGGTGACGAATTCAATGCACCGGGCGGACAACTCGCGTTCGAGATCCTCAAGTAGCCGCGAACCGATGCCGCATCGTCTGTGATCGGGGGCCACAAATACCGAGCACAATTCGCCGCCGCGCTTCTCCGGCAATATTTGCCCCAGCGCGAAGCCCACCGGCCTGTCCATCAGGTATGCTCCCACGCCGGCCGCATCGACAGCCGCACCTTGAAGGAGCGCACGGAAGTACGGATAGGTGAAGGATTGAAATCCCTCCAGCTCATTTCGAGGAACGCTTCGAAAGGTATACATTTCAGTTCCCGAATGGCGATTTGTGATTGCAGATCAGCAGATATCGGCCGTCGGTGGATAGCACCGCCGGGCAATCCAGCCACAGTTCGCGGATGTTGCGCAGCCAGTCATGAACACCTTTTCGGAAATCGCGCTGCTGCATGTATCCGCCGCCGAATTTTTGGAACAGACTATCCTTGCCGAATAGCGGGGCCTTGGTGAAGCGGCCGCGCCTCACGTTCTGTGCGCGCATGGTCATCCACAGGTAAAAATCCAGGTTGCCGGGCGCGTGCAGCAGTCCTTTGACGACGTTCAAGTCCACAGCCAGCGAGTGGTTTCGCAACTCATTCCAGAATTCCTCGCTGAGCGTGACAGAGCTGACGAACTGCGCGAGATCGCTCTGCCGGCTCCGCAGTTCGTACCAGAGGCTCCGCTCCTCGAAGAGCCGGAAAGTCGTGGTCCGCTCGGTTTCGCCTTCCCATCTCGTCACCTGGAAGGTGCACGAAGCGATCCGTTCGAACCTCTGCTCCAGACGCTGGTAACCCCGCCCGTCCGGAGCAATTCCGAACATGTTGAGCATCTGGTAGGCGGAACCGAGGCATAGCGTCCGGCTGTCCTGCCGCTGCGCGAGAGTACCGAGCAAAAGTGGAATCAACCGGTCCTGGCCGTAGGGGAGGCCATCGGTGCCATGGCTCGTCAATGTCAAGGCGCAATCGCCGAACTGGTGGGTCCACTGCCCCTCCGAAGGCCTTCGGACCGGCAACGCGCAGATCGCGAGGGCGCGGGGATAGTAGGCGATTTCCGGCCGGGGAACCGTATCGCGGATCGGACTGGCGGCCTCGGGGCGCGGAAAACGGCTTTGTAATGCACCCAACAGCGGTGAATAGGTGCTCGCGGTCAGCGGAACAGTGTACATCGGATTTCCCCTCTCAATCGCGTAAGCGACGTTTCCGCACAACGATGTTCACCAGCGCGCATTTTTTTCGGAAACTTTTTTTCTGCGTGACCCGGAGGCACCGCCAATAGGCCTTAACTTAAGGCGCTTTGTCATTCGCCGGGTCTCGCGCAAAGGCGTGGCGCAGACACTCGTGTCTGCCGGGTCGAGACTCGTCTCGACCCTCTTCGGGAGCTAGAGCAACCGCGGAGAGCGCCGAGATGAGTCTCGGCGCTGCAGACACGAGTGTCTGCGCCACGTCCGTGACTTCAGGAGTTCGGAGACTTCTCGGCGCTCTCGTGCAGGCCGAAGCCCGCGCCACATCGGGTTCAACGGCAAACTTCGGGCGGCAGCAATGCTAAGTTAACGCCCTAAAGCACCGCTCACGGTCTTCACACGCATCGCGACGAAACGGCGTGAGATATGCGAGCTAGATATTGCGGAATCTGCCGCGGCACTCTGCGATTCGTGATTCTATTCCCATGCCAGGACGGAGGGAAGGCGATTCGGAGACGAGAGGCGAAGCAGTGCGTAGCCAATGCCTGCAAGGCCGCGGTGGAAGTCGGCGTGGCATGGGCCGGCCGCGGGGATCGTGCGGTATCCACTTGGCGCGCTCGCAGTTGAGACAGACCGCGCCGCGATCCGCCTGGCCGATTCCAGAAGTTCTGGCCGCCCCAGTCGAGCGGCCGCGAACAGCAGCACCTCGGCTCGTCCCAGTTCCCCGCAGCAGACGACATCGGTAGACGCCGGCGGCGCACTGAGAGTGGCACACAATCCTGCATCGATATCTGCCCGGATGTCGGGAGTATCGAGCGCGGCGAGACTGCCAATCCGGCACAGCGCGATTCCGGGCGCTCCATGGCACCACTTCATAGCGAAGGGAAAAGCTGCATCGGCAGAGGCGCGAAAATCAGGCCAATTGGCAACTTCGCTCGAATAAGTACTCCGTTCATAGGCGCAAGCTTCGGCAGCGGCATCGCGAAACTCCGCCACACCGGTGGCCGCCGACAAAGCGGAGAGAGCGTAGGCAATACCCGCTGCGCCGTAAGACAGTCCGGTAAGAGATCGCTCTTCCACCGGCCAAACGCGGAAACTGTGGAGTGCCGGTTGGCGGATCGCCAGCAATCTACGGCCACAGGCCGAGGCGAACTCCAACAGGTGGTCTTTGGGGCTCAGCCGGTGGACCGCAATCGCGCACAGGATGGCGCCGGCAAGCCCATTGAAAACGTTCGCGCGCATTTCGGCGTCGAGATTCATCCGCGCTACCGTATCGATCGCCTGCTCCGCTTGCGCCAATAATCCGGGAGCATCCAACAGAACCGAACCGTGGGCGAGCGCATAAGCCATCGAGGGAGCACCAAAACATCCGCCGATGCCTTGGCCGGCCAGCCACTCCGGTCCCGAGAGGGATGCCATCAGTAGATTTAAGCTGCGAAAAGCGGCGAGTGCCGTGTCGCGGTACTGCGGATCGCCGGTAACATTCGCCAGCGCACTCAGGAATAGCGCGGGGCCCGCGCAGCCATCGTAAAGATGCGGGCCCATCGGCTTCATTTCCATGCGGTAATCGGCTTCTTTCTCGGTTGCGACCCAGCAGGCTGTACCATCCGCGCCGCGCACGGCAGCACGGACGATGGCGTCGCCGATCCGCACCGCCTCCGCAAGCAAGTCGGCGGTCGTTGCACCAGCTACTTCCGTCCCCGCGTAAACTGCCGGATCGGCCTTGCGCCAGCGGCCCAGGCTCGCGTGAATGTAGTCAGACTGGCAGCGGAGATCGTATTCCGATAATCCGGCGAGGCGCGAACGGATCAGCTCCACACCGCTTTGCACGAAGAAGCCGGCAATTGCCGTTCCGTGCTCGGTGGTCAGAGAGTCGCTCGCTGTGTTTCCGTAGAACATGGGGATGTCGAGGCATCCAATCGCCTTCTGCTCGGCGGCGAGAATCGGCCAGAACGGGTGGCGCGTCTCGGAATGAAGGAGCGCTCGCGACAGCACCTCCAACTCAATTCCAGCATCGATGCCGCTTCGGAGCCTCCCCGCATTCAGCATCCCGCGGCACACCAGTTCGTAGACCCGCGTCGGCCGGTACAACATGCGAAACGGAACACCGCGGAGCGCACCGGGAAGCCCGTCCGGTCCGGGGAAAGTGTCGCGATGAGACATCAGGAAGCGGTACATCTCCTCGAAGCCTTGCGCGACCGGTGCGGCGTAATCGCACGAGGAGACGGGAGCGCCATTCAGGATCACGGCGTTTGGCTGGCCACGGCGCTTGCGAGGCCGCCGTTCCATCCGCATCCGATCGGAATTGATGTCGGCCAATTGATTGTCGACCAATTGATTGTCGGCCAATTGATCCGTGACACTCTCTGTCGCATCGGGCGTCCGCACCGGCAGGCCACTCAGGTCATCGGTGGCCGACTGGGGAAGCATCCCCGTGGCCAGCACGGAGTTGAACCGCAGGCGCGTCCACACCGCATCGAAGGCAGTCTCCGAGGGCGCGAAATCCGTCTCGCAAACGCGCGGCGTAGTCAGCGTCTCCATGTCGATCGGAACGGGATGCTCCCCTGAGGCAATCAGATTTTCAGGATGGCAATCGGTCGCCCCCATGCAATACAGCAGCGCCAGCAGTGCACCGGCTCGCTGGTGGAAGCGGACAACCTCTTCGCTGCAACTGCAAGCCTTCCAAGGGACCTCGGCCAACCAACCGCGATTCTCGGCAGCGACCAGCCCCATCGTATAAAATTCGGGAAACAGCGCGGTTTCATTGAGCCGCTCGATAATCTGATTCCAACGATACTCGGCCTCGCAATTTCGCGGCTTGTAGTAGCAGGCGCATCCGTTTTCGAACACTACCCGCACTACTGTCTTACCTCCGCAGTGCCGGTCTGAAAGGCCCGGCGTCACATCAGCGACGATGCCGGCCGCTCCCAATTTCTGCTGCAGCAGTTCGTAATCCTGCCGCAGATGATCCAGGAAACCGTCGACAAACGCTACCCATTGCAGCACCACAGTGCACATCAAGTGCGCGATCACGGGCATTCTTTCGAAGCAGCAAAGGAGGCCGCCCGCCCGCAGATCGCTTACGAATCGATCGAAGGCCCCGGCCGCGCCGAATTGGGACCGAAAGCTCTCGAATTCCCCATAGAGCGCATGCGCGGCAAACTGGGAGAGGCAGTATCCCAGATTGTCCTCCCAACTGCGCCGGGCATGTTCGCCGATCAACTGCTGCGCATCCCACGCAATGTGAGACGAGCCCTCCCTAACGAAAGCGTCAAAGACCTGTGCGAATGGAATAGGCCGGGACTCGCCGGACGCGCCGCTAGCGAACCTTTCCAGCGCACCTCTCAGCAGGTCCTCTGCCGTGCGGGGTGCCGGATCCGTATGAGTGCTCGCTAGTGTGCCGCGAATCTCTTGCATGCTCCAGCCATCCCACGCCAGACGCTTTTCGAATGTCGCGATGTTGTCACGTGCCGCGTTGCGTATCCATCGCGCGAGCCTCGCTTCGCAAAGGTCATCGCCGCTGGTGAGCGAACTGTAATTCGCGTGCGAGTTACAACGATCCTGTAACAATGCGGCGTCAGCCAGAAGCAGCGCAATTCGTTCGTGGGATGTCATCGGATTCACTCACCTTACCGCAAGTCCGCGATTGCGACAACGTGGCGGGTGTGCCGCACGTGCCCCCACTCGCGGCGTTGCTACTTCCCAAAATAAATTTAAAATAATTTGACTCTCGTGCCCCAGGTCGCACCACACGAACGGCCGCGCGCAGATCAATTCGAACGTCGTTAGAGACTTATGCCGGAAACGCCCAACGCTGCCGTTGGCACAATTGAACCCAAGTACAGCACGCCGAAAACGACGAATTTCGGGAAGAGCACTTCACTTCTCCGCAGCTCATCGCGTACAGTTCTTTCAGACGCACTGAGCAGCAAGCGTCGAAGGAATCGAAGAGGGGAATCGATTCCGGCAAAGAGCCGGAGAAGAGCCCCAGGTTCTGAAGCAGCAACCCTCGGTCACAGACCGAAAAAATTAAATCTAGAGGAGAAAAAATAACATGAGCCCTGCAATCGCTTGGACGCCCGAATTAATCAACCAGACAATCAACAAGATCGTGGAACGTTCCACCACCGACGCGCAATTTCGCACGCTGGCCCTCAGCAATCCCAAGGCAGCGATTGGCAAAGTCACCGATGCACCCATCCCCGAGAACTTCACGGTGCGATTCGTGGACGGCGCCGGCGCGAATATGACGTTCATATTGCCGCGGCCCGCTGCGGCGGAAGGCGAGCTTTCCGATGCGCAGTTGGAACAGGTGGCTGGAGGCCGCGGCGGTCTGAGCGACGTCAGCAGTTGGTTCAGCAATAACCTCGGACCGCAAAACTGGAAGTCCGCCGGTCTCCTGATGTGGACCGGTCAGACGAGCTGCTAGTGAAGTGAAGCAGACCGGCGCGCGCATCATCGGAGGTCGCGCGCCGGTCTTTTTGAGTGGATACACAGCTTCCCGAGAAGGTTCCCCCGCACCTCTTTAGATCAGGCGGCCGGCGCCGGGGCTATTTTCCAACAGAGGGCAGCGCTTTCGCCCGCCGGTCATCGGGTAAGACTGACGCGCGCCGATTACGGTTTCTTCCGGTCGAAGGACAGCGAGGTGAAAAGAGAATGCAATGGTACAGTGGACGGATCGGGAAATCTTCAAAGCGCTCGACCAGATAATCAAAGCCTCGGCGATGGATCCCGACTTTCGACAACTCGCTCTGCGAGATCCCAGAGCCGCTCTCTCGCTGGTCTCCGATATTCCCCTTCCCGAGGGCTTTACCGTCCGGTTCGTGGAACCGGGCACTACCGACTTTGTCGTGGTTCTTCCGCCCATCGCATCCCCTGATGGCGAGCTCACCGATTCGCAACTCGAACAGGTCGCTGGCGGCCGGGGCTGGCAACCTGTTATCGACTATTCCCAGCCGCGGGGCGGCAATTAACAGAGCGGAGTGAAATACTGTGCAACTATCCAACACGCTGATTCCCACCACCACTATAGAAGAGCATCACGAAGCTTTCTTCGTCTGGGGGCGTGCCATCCGGTCCGGCCTGCTTCCGCCGGAAGGAAGCACGCTGTTGCACGTCGACGAGCATTCCGATTCGGCTCTGCCCGAGTTGACTCGCTCCATATCGAGTATTGGCGATCTCGGCGATTTGAAGGAGTTCACCTACTCACAGTTGAACGTCGCCAACTTCATCGCGCCGGCGATTTATCTGCAGTGGCTTACCCGCGTGCTCTGGCTCAAGCAACGGCATGCCGGCGGCACGAACTGGAGCATGCTGACGCTGCGGGCGAAGGACGATTCGCAGCGGGCCTTCGCCGGCCGGTTCACATCCGACTTCAACATTCCGTCCGGCCCCGATCTCCGCCATTGCGAGTTTTCATGCATAGATTTGAATACCGACGTCCGCTCAGACCGGCCTATCGTACTGGATATCGATCTCGACTACTTCAGCTCGAACCTCCTGCCCGACCTGACTGACTGGAGCATTGAAGTTACCGAAAGTGCTTACAGCCGGTATTTGAACGACCCATACGACATCCCGCGATTGATTCCCGGGCGCCGCATGTTATTCACGGAGAAAGGCGGTCGTTATTTCATGCGGTTTGAGACTAATCCCGCCATGCTCGGCCCCGCGGATACGCTCCAGGTGGTCGCGGAGCGCCTTGCTGCCTTCCGCAACTTCCTGATCGAGAAGTCGATTGTTCCCGCCTTGGTGGTAATCTGCCGCTCCCTGATCAGTGGATACCTCCGGCGCGAGCACGCTCATTTCATTGAAGACGGCGTGCACGAGATCCTGGACGAGTTGTATCGCACTGAGAAGTCCCACATCAGCGACCTGCTGCCAGGGGTGCGGCGCGCATGCGCCGCCGATTGACCGGTTTCTGCGGGTGCTGACACGGTTTCGGGGAAATGGTTCCCGACGACCGCTTGCTGATGCGCGCGGCTCAGTAACTGCCATCAAAGCAGCGGTCCGAGCCACGACCGTATGGGACTGTTCTCCCGAAACCGTGGAAGCACCCGGTTTCTGTTCCATGAATGCGGTGTTCGCAGGGTTAGTCTATGATTGCAAGGATGGATCCCGCCCGCTGGGAACGGATACAGGACGTCTTCGCCGCGGCATTGGAGCTCGATGCGGCTGCCCGGCCGGGTTTTCTCGAAAGCGCCTGCGGGGACGATCCCACCGTGCGCAATGAGGTCGCCGAGTATTTGCGATCGCTCGACGACGACCGCGACCTGGTCGCCGATGCGATCCGCGACGAGGCCGTCAAAATCCTTGATATCGATATTGACACGGAGCTTCTGGATGGCCAAACCGTCGGGCCTTATCGCCTGATCCGCCGGATTGGTCAAGGGGGCATGGGCGCCGTATACCTTGCCGCTCGGAATGACAATCAGTACGAACGCCAGGTCGCCATCAAGTTGGTGCGCTCGGATACTGCCGCCAATCCGGAGTTGATTCGCCGCTTCCGAATCGAGCGCCAGATCCTGGCCGGCCTCGACCACCCAAACATAGCCAGCATGTTGGACGGTGGCATCACGCTGAAGGGCACACCCTACCTTGTGATGGAGTACGTGAATGGCGTCCGCATCGACGAGTACTGCCGCACGAACAGTCTCTCGATTCGGGAGCGGGTCGAACTCTTTCGAACCGTATGCTCAGCGGTCCAGTATGCCCACCGGAACCTGGTGGTTCACCGGGATATCAAACCGACAAACATCCTGGTGACCTCAAAGGGCGTTCCCAAACTGCTGGATTTTGGGATCGCGAAACTCCTGCAACCGGGTGCGGCGCTGCAGGACGCCGGCCTGACCCAGCCCGCCGAACGCTTGATGACGATCGAGTATGCCAGCCCCGAGCAAATCCGCGGCGATGCGGTGACCACAGCCACAGACACGTATGCGCTGGGGATTGTGCTGTACGAACTTCTAACCGGCGAACATCCGTTCGGTTCCCAAAAGTCCAATCCTGCGGCGTTCCAGCGAGCGATTTGTGAAACGGACGCGCCGCGGCCCAGCGTCGCCGCCTCCCGATCTGCGGCGAGTTCTGCCGGTCAGCTTCGCGGGGACCTCGATCAGATCGTTCTGATGGCCATCCGCAAAGAACCCGGGTCGCGTTATTCCTCCGCCGAGCAGCTTTCAGAAGACCTTGGCCGCTATCTGGAAGGGTTTCCGGTAATCGCCAGCCGGGGAACCACGCGCTATCGCGCCACCAAGTTCATACGCCGGCATCGATTCGGCATGGCGAGCGCATTGACCCTGGTTCTTTTGCTGGCAGGGTTTGCATTCGGGATGAGTGTTCTGGCAGCCCGCGTCACTCGCGAGCGCGATTCCGCCCGTCAGGAGCGCGCGCGTGCCGAAAAGGTTTCGGAATTCTTGACCGGCATGTTCGGCAGTTCCGACCCCTTTCTACGGTCCGACGTCCCAACCGCACGGCAACTGCTCGACGATGGATCGAAACGCATCTCGAAGGAACTGCCGGCTCAGCCCGAAGTGCGGGCCAAGTTGCTCGAAACCATGGCTCGAGCCTACCAGCATCTCGGCGTATACGACCGGGCCGAAGATCTGTTTCGCGAAGAGATTCAAGCCGCGAACCAGGCTTACGGCCCCGGGTCGTTGGAGGCCTCCCGGATCTTGCGCGAACTGGCTGATGTCGAACGACGGCGCAGCAAACTGCAGGATGCGGAAACACATTTGCGTCAGGCGCTCGCCATCCATGAAAAGCTCCCGCCCGGGCAGGACGTGGAGCTCTCTCATACACTGAACAATCTGGCGCTCGTGCTGCAAATTAAAGGCGACCTACCCCAGGCAGAGGTGTACTTACGCCGTGCCATTGCCGTATCCAGTAAATACCCGGAGCAAATCGGGGAAACGCTGACGATGAGGAGCAACTTGGGCGCCGTCCTGCTGGAAATGGGGAAGCTAGAACAGGCCGAACCCATTCTGCGGGAAGCTCTCGACGGGCGGCGCAGGGTACTGGGCGAACAGCACCCGCAAGTCGCCACCAGTATGGGCCGCCTCGCGCGCGCCCTTTCGGCCCGGGGCAAATACGAGGAAGCGGAACAGCTATATCGTGAAGCGTTGCGAAGAAACCGAAGTGCGCTGGGCGACTCTCACCTGGACACGCTGAATACGATGGTCAATCTTGCATCTCTATTGCAGGAAGAAGGATCGCTCCAGGAATCGGAATCGCTTTACCATGCGGCGGTTGAAACTGGGACGCGAGCCCTGGGCGAGCATGCCGACATGGCCGGCTGGTATGGGGGATTGGGTTCGGTGCTGTTCAGTGAAGGTAAACCCGCCGAAGCCGAACAGGCCTTCCAGCGTGGTATCGCCATTTGCAAGTCGCGCATCGGACCCGGAAGTATCCGGGAAGCCAAGATACGCGGCAAGTATGCACTTTTGCAGTCAGCATCCGCGCGCTATTCGGAAGCGCAACGCAACCTCGAAGACGCCCTTGCCATTTATCGCCAAAAGCTGGGCGCCGCCCCGGCCGAGTCCGCCGAAACGCGATTTCGACTGGCGGCGATCGCTCAGGCTCGCGGTAATAACAGTGAGGCGGAGAATTTATATAAGGAATCGATGGCCATCGATCGGTCCGCCACTCCCCCCCGTTTTTTGGACACTGCGGCTCACCTGGTGGGATATGCCGGGTTTCTCGCCGCTACCGGGGAGGCATCCCAGGCCGAATCGTCTGCCCGGGAGGCAGTGGACCTCCTGAGCCGGAACTTGCCCGCGGGATTCTGGACGATCGCCCGCGCCAGGAGTGTGTTAGGCGAAGTGCTCACGAAAAGCGGACGATATCCGGAAGCGGAGCCGCTCTTGGTCGGTGCTTATACCGTTCTCAGTAATAAACTCGGCCAGCGGGCGCTTGAGACGCGGTTAGCTCAAGATCGCGTGGTCCGGCTGTATGAATTGTGGGGTAAGCCCTCTAAAGCGCGTGCTTATCGCTCCGGTCCAGCAGTCAAGGGTGAATTCTAGCCGTTCTAGCCTATAGACAGCCACTTGGGAGCATTTTCCGACTATCATGGTAAGGATGTGCCTAAGCTCCGGCATCACGAAGTTGCTGCGGGAGGCCCGGCAGGGGCGGCACGAGGCAGCCGACGAGTTGATGCCAATGGTGTACGATCAACTCCGGCGGCTGGCTGAGACGTACCTGCGCAATGAACGGCCCGGCCATACCCTAGTCGCGACAGCACTTGTTCATGAGGCCTATCTACGGCTTGCTGGCGCAGACGTGGACTGGAAGGACCGTGTCCATTTTTTTGCGGTGGCCGCTAAGCAGATGCGTCACATTCTGGTGGATCACGCCAAAACCCGCCGTCGAGTCAAGCGTGGTAGCGGCGGCGAGCAGGTTTCGCTCGATGATGTCACCTTGGCGTATGAGGATGGTGCGTTCGACGTAATTGCCATCGACGAAGCGCTCAACAAGCTGGCGGAATTCGATCCGCGAAAGAGCGAAGCGGTCGAAATGCTGTATTTCGGCGGCCTTACATATGAGGAAACAGCCGAAGCGATGGGTACATCTGTCGCCACGGTCCAGCGCGAACTCAAGATCGCCAAGGCTTGGCTGCACACGCATTTGAGAGGCGGTAGATAGACGAAAGGGCCAGTATCGGCGTTCTGAGTTCGTAGGTAACAGCATCCAAGCTTGAGGCTTGCGAGCTCGGCGCCAGAACGCGTATCCCGCGCGAAAAGGATCACCGCCATGCGAAGTTCGGGGTGGAGCGTTGAAGGTCATCGCCATTGCCGATTAGCGTATCGGGGCTGGTACCCGGCCGAAAGCGCGCCGGTCCCCCTGCACGAATATGCGTTGCAATACCTCATCGAATTGCCCGATACTATCTAGGTCGTAGATGGGAAATCCAGGGCATGTTCGATAAACCTGAGAGTCCATGGCAGATCGTGCCATTTGCGCGCTCTACCGAAGAGGACCAATATCTCTATCTGGTTGACCGCGTGGATGCGGAGCGGTTTCTCCGGCAATTCAAGGGGGATCCCAGGATCATGGCGCACCTGCGGCAGGTGTTGGCTCCCACCGACCCAGTCTATCGGTGGAGCGACGACCAGGCGATCCGCGTCGTCGCCAGTCGCTTGTCTACTCGCAGGCTCTTGTTCCGTACCGGCAGGCGGTGGGAGCGGCCGGACGTTCCGGAAGGATCCGGGGGGGGCGGCGGGCGATCCACTCAAACCGGCGCCAGTGCGCCGCCGCCGCAGCAATCCGCCCCGGCTAAAGAAAAGGAGAAGACGTGGATTGGGGTCCGCGTCGTCGACCAGCGCGGAAAGCCCGTCAAGGATGTCAGGGTCCAAATGAAACTGACTGACGGCCAAGTGGTAATCATCGACCTGGCCAGCGAAGAACTCGAACCGGACGGAAGCTATCGCACCGAAAAGGTGCTAGACCCCGGCTTGTGCGAGATCTCGTTCCCCGATCTCGACGGCTCAGAGTGGAAGCCGCAATGAGGCGATCGCGTTGCAACGCGGGCGAGCCTTTGCTATAACTCAAGTCGGCAATGCCCGATCACACCGTCAAACAAGGCGAGCACCTTAGCGGCATCGCCGCGAAGTACGGTTTTCGCGACTACCATACCATTTGGGATCACGGCAATAACGCCGCTCTGAAAGCCACGCGCAAGAATCCGAACGTCCTTTATCCCGGCGATGTGCTGTACGTCCCCGAGAAGCAGGAGAAAATCGTCAACCGCGCAACCGGCGCGGTTCATGTTTTTCAAGTCAACCGCCAACCGCTGGAATTACGATTGGTCGTCAAGGATTGCAATCGCCTGCCGCGCCCCAACGTTCCGTGCATCCTCACCGTGGATGGCGTGACCGAAACACTCACCACGGACGGTGACGGACTCATCCATAAGTTCATTCCCCGCACGGCACAGAAGGGTTCCGTCAAAATCGACGATGGCGAAATCCCGCTAAAGGTCGGCCACCTCGATCCCATCGACGAATATTCCGGTCAAGCCGCGAGATTAAACAATCTCGGATACGATGCCGGCGACCCGGACCATCCGGACGACGACCGGTTTGAGTCGGCAGTGGAGGAATTTCAGTGCGATTCCAATCTGACGGTCGACGGCCAATGTGGACCGCAAACGCAGGCTAAGCTCAAGGACGTTCACGGCTGCTAGCCGTCACGTAGGGAAAAGCGGCAGAAAGATGAGAAAGGCCGCGGCCGCAATCTGCGCAATCCAGTAAGCCGCGATATTCTGCGAGACTGCGGAGCCGGCCCACGCCCCTAGCCCGACCCCCGCGAGAATGCCGATCAGAAAACCGGCTAGCGACACGCCTCCTTCCACCGACCGTGCGTCGAACAACCGCTGATAGAGAAGGCCACCGACCAAAGCGCACGCGTGCACCAAGGTCACGATGGTCCCTCCATAGGCGAAGAAGCGGTGCGCCGCGGGCTGTTTCTGAAGCGCCAGCGCCGCCACCAGCCAAAGGATTCCAATGGCGTATTTCATGGCCGGTCCCACAGCGGGATATCCTTCAGCCGCTCGACCCCCAGGTTTGCGATTTCCTGGTTTACGGAATCTTCGTCGGTGTCGCGGAAACGCACTAGGTCGTCGTTGTCTTCCTTCGTGCCGAAGGTTGCCAGCAACAACAGCGCGTCCCGGCGCGCGGCCGGCACCGCGCTCGCGAGCATGGACTCGATGAGTTCCCGGCGATAGCCGGAAATCAGCTCCAACGAATCGGTAATGAAATAGATCTCTTCGATCGCCCGCGGTTGATAGGTCCGCAGCGGCTCTAGCAGAGCCTGGAGGCCCGGCGCGGAGCACAGACGCGAGAACGCCAGGCGCAAACGAATCCGCAGAGCCTCTTCGCCCAGTTCCCACTTGCCCAGCAGGGGAGTCAAGGCCATCGCGTCGCCGATGCGGCCGAGGGCGTCGATGCTGACATCGCGCAAATTGAGGTCTTCATGGTCGAGCAGTTCGACCAGGTGCGGCACGATGCTGCGCGCGCGCGTCCGTCCAAGGCCGAAGATCGCCTGTTCACGGAGATCGACCGGCTCCGCGGGGTCGAGGACAATTCGGCGCATTTGCGACAACGGCTGGCGCATTCCCGCGCATCCTAGCAGGTACAGAGCGCGCCGCCGGGTCTCGTAGCTTCTCGTGCGGTCGCCCAGGAGCCGTTTCAGCGGCGGCCAGCACATCATCATGAGCGGCAGAATGTCCTCATACTCATCTGTGTCGATTATCGCGTCGACGAAGGCCGTGAAATCCCTGGTCTCGATTCCCTTCAGGGTGGCGTCGATTCGCCGCTTCGCCTCTTCCACCAGCCGCTGCAATTCGGGATCCTGCCCGGCTGCGGATTCAATCTCCGGGATGACCTCCGGCTTCGCGAATTTTCCCAACGCAATGATTGCTTCCCGTTTCTCCGCGCGGTTCGGGGTCTCGAGAAACGACTCCAACAGCTGGATGCGGTTAAACTTCCCCATCTGGCCCAGGGTGCGGATGACTGCCAGCCGGACGATGGGGTCGCGATGCAGGGCGTGCGCGCTGACCACGTTCCAACCTTGAGGGCGCCCCAGGTATCCCAGCGCTCGAATCGGCTGCAGAATGGCCTTCGGGTCGTCGACAGCCTTCTCCAGAATTTTGATCAGGACGGGCACGGCATCGTTGAAGCCGAGATCGAACAGCTCCAGTTTGCGCGCCTCGAAGTTGGCCAGCACAGACCGCACGTGTTCCTCAATCGCCCCCCGCGGCTCCAGGGGCTCTCCAAAATCAAGGCAAGCCACTTCTTCACCCGCAAATCTGACGATCGCTAGCAAGTAGTCTCCTATGGAATCTGCTGCGGCTCTACCGTCACCAGGTAGTTCAACGTGTAGTCGATCTTGGTCGGATCTTCGGCCAGTTCCGCGCTCTCCCCCACCTCCGTGGTGAAGTAGGCCACCTGCAAGTGCTGGGTCTTCTGCATATTCAGTCCATGCACGGCGAGAGGATTATCCGCCTTGACCGCAGTCGGGTCGATAATCCCTAGCGGCTCGTTTTGCATGTTAAATGTCGTGAACATCATATTCGCCAGGCCGTAGCAAATGTCCCACATCCTCTGCCGGCTACCGTGCACAATGTCTCTCTCCCAATCCATCGCAACGCCGTTCACCCGCAACGTACGGTCGCCATCCGACCGCTGAAACACGCCGTCCACCGGTTCGATGGCGGCGCCGTGCGAAGTCACGTAAAGATAATCGCTATCGGCCAGGTAAAACGTCTGCTGTGGCGCATTCAAGGCCAGGTCGGTGTTATTATGCACGCCGGTGAAGTCCTGGCGGAACCAGCGCCCATTCACTCCGTATTTCACAACCCAGTGCTCGGCGAAGGTATCGTGGTCTTCGTGACCCTTGTGCAGGTGGGTGAACTGTACGACGCACTTCTTCACGCGACGCGCCAGCGTGTGGTTGGGGTCGAACCAGCCTAGCTTGACGATCACTCCGTAGTAGTCCGAGGAGGAGTCGAGCTGGGTTAAGGGGATCTTGATTTTTACCTGCTCCGGCAAGAAACCGGGGCCTCGCGGCTGCAGCGGCTCGATGATCGGCTGCACGGCGCCGGCAGTACCGGTCGCGGTGGAAATGAAATCGGTCTTGTGCAGCAGGTGAGGCGAGCGCAAGACGCCGGTATTAAAGGGAAACTCCGACGTATGGCCCACCGCGAAATTGGGATAACTTCCGTCCACCTTCGGCAGATCGACGATGAATTCGTAGTCGCTGCCGTTGATCGCCGGAAACTGCCGGTACCCGCCCAACCTGCTGGCGAAGAATTGAAATCGGATGCCTGGCACAAACAGCCCGCCGTTTTCCGGAAAATCCACCGCTTCCCATTGCGCCGACGCCATCGCCTTGCAGGGGTGGATCTCGCTCCGCATCAACCCTTCGTTTTCGCCGGTTTTGTCATACGAACTGGCGTGGCCGCAATCGTAAATCCAGCGTCCGGCAACCCAGCAGTACTGCCACGCCATGGGCCAAATCCATTGGGCATTGTTGAACATGGCGCCTGGCCTCGCGCCGAATGCGCCGCAGTCCCATTCGCACTCCATGGTGTTGGTCGATGTGACGCGGCGCTGGGTGCCCGCCAATTCCGAACGTCCGTGCGGCTCGTTGCCTTTGCCGCGCACATAGGTGTAGCCGTGGGAGGGCGCGATATGGAAATTCCAGTCGTAGTAAATGTGCCATTGGTGAACCGGAACGTCGGTCCAAGTCTGAAAGCAGCGATCGAGGGCCCCTTCCACCTCAACCTCGGTTTCACCCTCCACCGGCACCCAACCGGGGACGGTGCGCGCCAAAGCCTGGATAATCAGCCCGTACACGCTGTCGTCCGGACCGTCGCTGGGTGCGTGGCATCCGCACCGGTACCCCAACCCGTCCACCTGGTCGCGAGTGGGGTTCCAGGAAAGGGACTTGATGCGATGGAACGGATGAAAGTAATCCCAAACTTTTGTGTCGTTGTCCCATTGCCCGGTGGTATCGGTCCAGCCCTTGATGTCGTCGCTCCAGGATGCCATGTGTCGGTTCGATTCCCTCAGCTCCCGTGAATTTCCTTCAGCTTCTGCTTGGTATCGTCGTCTGCCGTGCCGCTCTCTGTCAAGCCTTGATCGTGCTGGAACTGTTTGAGCGCGCTGCTGTAAGAATCGTCGGTCCACGAGGCAAAATCCTGATCGCCGTAACCGAGATTGTACAAGCGCTGCTTGGCGGCCGGGTCGCCGGCGTCGATCTGCTGCAAGGTTCCGCCCTTGAGGGTGAGCCGGTTGCCCGCGATGGCCAGCGTCATCGTGGGGGTTTCGTCGCTGACTGCCGCCCGCAAGAACCCTTTGGAGTCCGTCCGTCCTTTGACGATGCCCTCGCTCGCTCCTACGCCGCGTAACTCATACGGCTCATTAGCGATGGGTTGGTGGTTGGCCACCGGCCCTGTACCGGCGGCGAGAATCCGCACCACCCACTGCTTCTCCGCTCGCTCGCAGGGCGACTTGCCGCACAAACGCTCGTAGAAACGGCAGGCGAACGTGTTCAGCTCTTTCTTCTCTAAAATGGCTTTGCTGTTGTACCGCCGCTCGTTGGCGGTGTTCTGCAGCCGCGCTGCGCCGTTCGACCAGAACCGTTTCTTGCAAGCGTCCACGGCTTCGGTATCGGCCTTCGGACACGGCCACTGCCCGGGGTTCACCACCAAGCCGGGCTTGAAGAGGAACACCATCACCCGACGATTGGGAGCGTTCACCGCGTTACGCTGCAACTCCAGGCCGGGTTGCGAGTACTCTTGCTCCTCGGCGGAGGAGAAAATCAATAGCGGATTGAACTTGCTACAACCTTGATAGTCTCCGCGGCCGTCTGCGTCCGCGCCTTTTGCCAGGAAGTCCGACTTCTGCAATTTGAAATCGGCGCCGCACAGCTTATCCATGTATACCGTGTACAGCTTCTTGCGCGTCGCAGCGTTTAGGTAGCCATGCCCTGTAAGCCCATTGTCAGTCTGAAACTTCTTCAGGATATCGCTCGCGTTGCCCTGCAGCAGCCCGTCGTCTTTACCGGGAGAATAGCCGAGCATCTCCAGCATCGCCAGGATCTGCGGCGGCCCCCACTTGTCGCCGTGATAGGGACTGGAGTATAGGTTCTCCCACATGTCAGCGTTGCGGATGAGGATGGCGTACACTGCGATCGCACGCCGGCCGCTGAGCTTCTTGTTGTAGGCTTCCGTGCCGACCGGGTCGGCGTGGCCAAAGATGGAGACCGGAGCCTTGGGATGCGCCTTGATCAACTCGGCCAGTTTTTTGAAGTCGGGCTGTGAGTCCGGCCGGACGAACGAAGAATCGAAGTCGAAGCGGATATCCTCCAGCCGCCAGCAGGCGACCACCGGAATTCCGGGGCGTAGCGTGTTCTTTTCTTTCGATGTCGCGGGACCGACCAACAACGGGTAGTCCGACGGGGCGTCATGTTCTCCGGAGATGCTGCCGTCTGAAGAATGGATTACCGATCCTCCGGCCGGCGCCTGATCGTCCCCGTCACCCATGGTCACCGATCATAGCCAAACCAAAATGGAAAGGTCAAGGTTTGCTGGTACCTGTGAGCTCCTACCCCGAAAATCTAGACACTACCGGCAAAATCGGATCGAATCGGCACCCGGAGGAACACCTTGAAGAAATCACTTGTAATCGCTGCGTTCTGCCTCACTTTCGTGGCTGGTGCGGCCTTCTCCTATGTCCGTGACTGGCACGATCTGGATGCCGTCCACAAACACATCGCCGAGGCGATCCACGAAATGGATCGCGCTCGCGCCGCCAACCACTACGACATGGCCGGGCACGGCAAGAAGGCGGAGGAACTCTTGCATTCCGCCGAGCACGAACTGCAATTGGCAGTCGAGGCGGCAAAAGGCGAGTAGCAACGGCGCGTATGACCTAGCCCCCGGCTGGCAGGCGTCGGCCTGTCTGCCGGTGGACGTGACTTCAACCGCTCGTTCACGCGAGAATTGAAGTTCATGGCTGCTATTTCTCTCGCAAAGAGCAAGATCAAAGTCGTTCTCCTGGAAGGGGTGCATCCCAGCGCCGCGGATATGCTGCGGCGCGAGGGATACACCAACGTGGCGTCGCACCCCAAGTCGCTCTCTGGCGACGCGCTCGCCGAGGCACTCAAAGGCGCCTATTTCGCCGGCATACGGTCTGCCACGCAGTTGACCGCGGATGTTCTGAGCCGCGCGCCCAGGCTGATGGGAATCGGATGCTTCTGCATCGGCACCAACCAGGTGGATCTGGAGTGCGCCCGGAAGCGCGGAATTCCAGTGTTCAACGCGCCGTTCTCCAACACCAGGAGCGTAGCCGAACTGGTGCTGGCCGAGATTATTCTTCTGCTGCGCGGAATCCCCGAAAGGAACGCGGCGGCGCATCGCGGCCAGTGGCTCAAGACGGCGGAAGGCGCGCGCGAGGTGCGCGGTAAGAAACTGGGCATCGTGGGGTACGGCCACATCGGCACGCAAATCGGCCTCCTCGCCGAGTCTGTGGGCATGCAGGCTTCCTACTTTGACATCGAGACCAAGTTATCTCTGGGGAACGCCCGGGCGGTGGGGAAGCTCGCCGAACTGCTGGCCGATTCCGACGTGGTCACGCTGCATGTGCCGGAAACACCCGAGACTGAAGGAATGATCGGCGCCGCGCAACTGGCCGGCATGAAGCCGGGGGCGAAACTGATCAACGCCTCCCGCGGCAAGGTGGTGGATATCGACGCTCTGGCGGCGGCCCTCCGCTCCAAGCAGATCGGCGGCGCGGCGCTCGACGTTTTCCCCACGGAGCCGAAAGGCGCGGGCGACCCGTTCGTCTCGCCCTTGCGGGACTTCGACAACGTGATTCTGACGCCGCATGTCGGTGGCAGCACCGAGGAGGCGCAGGCGAATATCGGAGTGGAAGTGGCTGGAAAACTGATCAAGTACAGCGATAACGGATCCTCTCTGACGGCGGTTAATTTTCCCCAGGTGTCGCTGCCGGAGCATCCCGGCAAGCATCGCCTGCTGCACATTCATCGCAATCAGCCGGGCGTGCTATCGCAGATCAACGCGGTATTTTCGCGGCACGACGTGAACATCGCCGGGCAATACCTGCAAACCGATTCCGCGATCGGCTACGTGGTGATCGACGTGGAGATGCAGGGGACATCCGCCACCCGGCGGCTGAAGGCGGAATTGGACAACGTGGTGGGAACCATCCGTTCGCGGGTGTTGTACTAGGAAAAGGAAGACAGTTCCTCAGCGGCCCGCGGCCGACAACGAACGACGAAATCTCGGGCACCGAGGCAGGCTTAGGAAGCAACGGTTTGCCGGGATTTTCGGGAGAGAAGCCAGGAGCCAGAATAAATTCTGGTGCGGCGGCTTGTTTGAGTTGCATGGCGGCTCGTCAGGCTGACTTCGCCTGCTTTGTTCTGACTTCACGGACCCGCAAGGGCCGCTTCCGGCTTCATCTCTAGCTGCCCACCAGATTGTGCGCCTTCATAATCTCGACCAACTGGGCCAGGTCGATCGGCTTCACCAGATACGCATCGCAGAGATCGCGGAAACAGCGCATCACTTCCTTGATCTCCTGAACAGCGGTGGTCATGACGATCTTTGAGCCATGAGTCGACAGGATCCCCCGGCCTTCTTCCATGGCCCGTATTTGCCGGACTGCCTCGCGGCCATCCATTTCGGGCATCATGATGTCCATGCAAATCAGATCGTAGCTCTGCCCCAGTTCCAGGGCCTCGCGAACCGCCGCCACGGCTTCCCTGCCGTTCACCGCGATGTGGCAATCGCCGTAGCGGGAGAGGAATGTCTGCAATAAGAGCCGGCTGGTGAAATCGTCCTCCACCAGCAGCGCGCGCAACCGCCAGTCAACGCCCCGGCGCGGCGTGGCGGATGTATTGCTGTCCGCCGACAGCCCCGCGAGCGCGGCTACGATTGCCGAGATGTCGGCCTGGTTGCTCGCACCGGGGTTGTCGACCAAGGCCCGCAGCGTGTCGGTGGCGCGCAGCAGAACACTCACCCGGTTCGGTGTGGGAACCATCTTTCGCGAGCGGATCAGCGCCATGGCGTGCTCCGCCTGGTGGGCCAGTTCGCGGATCTTCGTCAATTCGAATAAACCCGCCCCGTCTTTGACCGAATGCACTGCCCGAAATGCGGCATTTGCGATCTCCTCATCGACCCCGGCTCCATCCGGCTCGATGGCCAGAAGGTTCTTCTCCATGATGTTCAGGTGCTCACCGCATTCGGCGAGATAAACCTGGGCCAGTTCGTTGTCAAGATGAATCATCGTTATTTGTCCTTGCCGGTTACCCAGCCAGCGCCTTCGAGAGCTCCCCGAAAGCGCTCGAATTCTTCCGCCGCGCGCGGAAACAGTTCGCCGCAGCGTTCCATCTGGCCGGCCGCGCCAGCCTGTTCGATGGCTTCGGCGAGTGCGTGGAGCGCTTCTGCCGCTACCGTAGCCGCTGCCCCTTTGAGATCGTGCGCGCCCGCGCGAGCGCCCGTACCGTCCGCGGTTGCGATCCGCTGCCGCAGCCCATTCAACCGCAATGGGCAATCGGCCACGAACGATCGCAGGATTGCGCTGGCCAACTGCCGGTCTCCCAGGAGCCGCCGGAGCAGGGCCTCCTGATTGAACGTCTTGGGCTTCGGTAGCTCGGCACCCTCCGCCGGGAGCGATGCCGAAGCGTGCCGGGCGCCGGCTCGCAGCCATTTGGTCAGGATGTCGGAAAGGCGCCGGAGTTCCACCGGTTTGGCAATGTAATCATCCATTCCAGAGTGTAGGCACCGGTCGCGGTCGCCCGGCATGGAGTCGGCCGTGACCGCCACAATCGGAATATCGGAACGATGTAACTCGCGAATGTGGAGCGTCGCTTCGAAGCCGTCCATTACCGGCATCTGGCAATCCATCAGCACCAGGTCGTAACCTCCGCCGGCTACGGCTTCCACCGCCTCCACTCCATTCTCCACGGCGGAAGCTTGCAGCCCCAGCACCGACAATTGCGCCAGCAACACTTCGCGATTGACGGGATTGTCTTCCACCACCAGGATTTGCGCGCGGGGAGCGGGACTACGCCAGCCGGGCTCCGCTGGACCGGCGTTCGACTGCGGGACACTCTGCTCCGCCGTCTCGAATACAGCCGTAAACCAGAAGGTCGAGCCCAGACCTTGCAGACTGTGGACGCCGATGGTTCCCCCCATCATCTCGACCAGTTGCTTGCTGATGATCAACCCGAGACCCGTGCCGCCGTATTTTCGGGTGGTGGATGCGTCGGCCTGCGCAAATGGCTGAAAGATCCGCGCGATCTCGTCCGGCCGCATCCCAATCCCGGTGTCCACGACGCGAAAACCAATAGTTAGAGCGCGTCCCGCAATCCGATTTTTCGCCGACGAGAAATTTCGACGGTACAAATAAACGGGTTGCACATGACAAATGGCCGACCTTCAAGTACCGCTTGAAGAATTCACGAAAATCA
>Ga0182030_10004783_pt1 | contig 28906 bp, 24 predicted proteins | sample 812S3MmetaG_FD_121299 | JGI IMG/M metagenome (GOLD analysis project Ga0182030, IMG submission 121299) | Permafrost microbial communities from Stordalen Mire, Sweden - 812S3M metaG (Illumina Assembly) | ecosystem: Environmental > Terrestrial > Soil > Wetlands > Permafrost | place: Sweden...
AATAGCTACTTGAGCTTTAAAAGCTCCTGTAAATGCTCTTCTGTTCTTTTTCATAATTACTGGTAAATTTAAACACATTTTTTCAACTTAACCAGTGGTCTGAATTTTGGGTAGTATTATAATATTGAGAGTTAAATTTTTCTACATCTAATGCCAACTGTTTGCTTATGGTTTTAGTATATATTATTGCGGTAACGCCTTTTTTTCGTTTTGCAAATAGGGTTAGCACTGTATCGTCAATGAAATTATCAATAAGAATAATGGATTTGTGGGCTTTGCGTATCAGATCGGAAACAAAAGTATAGGCATCAAAAACCTGACCATCGAAGAATATTCCTTTTTCAGGTTTGGGATTTTTATTTTCCAAAGCCAGAAAAATCTGTTCAAACTTTGCATCTGCTTGTAATTGTTTATGTTCAATTTTATCAAGACGGTGAAAAAGTCCTGCATTGCTCAATAAAATCTTACGCATTTCAACAAATGCATTCATTATCTGAACACTTACTTTAACGGCTGTTTCTCCATTCAATACTGCTGATAACATTGCTACACCTTGTTCTGTGAAAACATAAGGCAAATATTTACGGTGTTTGCCTCTATTATCTTTTAAGGTCGAAATTTGCGACCTTTTAGATTCATCATTTGAGGTGCCATTTTGGATACTCAAGTTATTTTCATATTTTAAGGTCGCATTTTGCGACCTTAAAATATCCCATTCATTTTCAGTTAATTGAAACATAAACTTTTCAGGAAATCGTTCACCATTACGTTTAACCTGTTCATTAAGTCTCTTGTTTTCAACATTATATAATTCAGCCAAATGACTATCAATCATTACCTGAACCCCACGAATAGTGAAAATGCGGTTTTCTATATCCTGCTGTTTTATAATCATATCTTTATTAGCTATTTGCTATATCATCTTGAGGTCGCAATTTGCAACCTCATATTATCTTCAACTTTTAAGGTGCCAATTTGGAACCTTAACTTATTTTTGTTTTATAAGATCACAATTTGTGATCTTATACATTTATATCATTTTTTTACAATTTCTATTCTTTGTTCATGAATGGTATCGCAAAATGCGATACGAGAATAATCTCTTCGACTATGTTCTGAATTTGAGGTCACAATTTGTGACCTCAAGTTTCTGTAATATTTTCTTTTAACCGGACACAATTTGTGACCAGTTCATTTTTTCATTCTTCTTTCTCTGTGCTTCAGTGCCTCTGTGTTCAATTCACATCCTTGAAATATTGATAATTTCATAATTTAATATACAAACGATGAATATGCAACCCTTCATTTTGGTCAGAATGAAGAGTATAGCAGATTGTTTGTTCGTTTTTATTTAAAGTGTTTATATATTTAGACATATCCAAAAGATTTTTTTTATAATCTTGTTTATCTAAAATTTCACCAGGATCTAATTCAATTTTGTAAATAGTATTTTCCATACTTGAAATATCTTTTCTGAAGAATGAAAGAATTTTAGAAACAATTGCTTTAATGGAATTAGCTGTTAATTTTCTTTCAGCAATTTGAGAACTAAAATAATCAACAATGAATTCACTATTTGATTTTGGTAAAGCAATGCAATTATAAATAGTATCATCACAAGTCCATTTTTGTGCGGAATCGGTACGAACAAGATAATTGATAAAATTATTCAAATGTTTTTCATCATTAAAACCTAAAGAATCAGATGTAACAAGTTTCATTTGCCACTATTATATTTTAAATAATTCTCTTAATTTTTTCATTTCTAAAAACATTTTACCACTATCTGGCAATTTTATAAAACCATAATGCTCATAAAATTTCACTGCATCGTTATCTAATGGATCAACAACTACCGCCATTGAACCAATGTTTCCAGTAGAAATGTCATAACATCTTTCAAGTGCATCAAGCAAAAGTATTCTGCCATAACCTTTATTTTTATATTTTTCATCAACAGCAAGCCTTCCAATTAATGTTGTAGGAAGATTTTTATACGATCTTGGCATCTTTTTTATTATTTCTTCAGGCAATTCACTCAGTGGTATATTATCGCTTGATAATGTATAATATCCAATAATAATGTCAGCTTCTTTAGTAAGAATAAAACAAACCGTTAATTTTCTTTTAATATTCTGGTTAACTATTTTTTTAATATAATCATCCAGCATAGGTTTTCCACAAGAAAAGGTCTCCCTATTATAAGTATCGTTTAAAATAATTGTTCTATAACTCATTTACAATTTTGGCGTAAAAACGCCATTTATTTATGTTCTGAGTGTCTCACTTTTGATTCCTGATAAATTTTAGCAGCTTTTTTTAAAGCAGCATTTGGTTTTTCTGGATGTAATATTGCATTAAAGAATATTTCTTTATCTCTCTCAGAAGCTAATATGGTATTATGTTCTTTTATAATACTGTTTGCTTTTTCATTAACTGTTTTAATAATGAAATCTGTTAAAGTACGATATCCCCCTAATGTAGCAGCATATTCAAACAGATCCTTTTGCTTTTTTGATAATTTTGTATCAAATCGTGCTTTTTCCGTTGTTTTAATTCTTGTTTCCATAATTTATATTTTTACAAATATACGGATATAATCCGTACAATGTTTATTTTATTAAAATATTATTTCAATTTAAATCAGTAGAAACATCCACTTTAGTCAAACTTACCCAATTAGGAGGAATTGGTAACATAAGACATTATCGTTACGATTGTATTAAATTTATAATATATTGAATTACAATACTTTATAATACTATTGCTACAAAAAGGGAACATTTTTAGAACCATTAAAAAATGACTTGCTACAAAAAGGGAACATTTTTGATCGCCCGGGAAGTTTTCATTTGAAATGGATGGATTTTTCTTCCAATTTCCTTTTTTCTCTGTTTTTTCTGCCAATTAGTCAGTTTTTCGATGTGAAAAATTTAACATTTTAAATACCTTTTATATTTGATTAAGTATTTGGCCTGATGGTAGCATCTGTGTAACCAGAGGCAAATCGGCTTGTTAAACATCTTATATAAAGCATGTTAAATGACTCATTCCTGTCAATTGTGAATTATACTGCATTCAAATTTTTAAATTACTGAATACCAAAATGATAAAATATCAATAATGATGTAAATTTTAAAAAAATGAAAATCGTTGTTGTCTTTGTAATTAATTTATAAACTGATATTTACGGAGTAACTTTGCACTTCATTACACAGATGCTACCACTACCCCAATATAAGGTTTTGTTTTATTTCAGCAAAATCCCTTTATAAATATCATCATTAGCCTTATTGAAGGAAGTTGCCCGTAATGTGGGAAAAGTTATCTTGAGGTGACCGGTTCAATTACTGGGTAAACACCTTTCAGTATCAGAAATCAATGGGAGAACTGGGTTGTCTTCTTGGAGAAATGGATACCCTGACGAATATTTTAAAAGTAGAAAAAAAGATCAACCTGCAAAAACAATTGATCAAAAATGAAATAATCCCCCTGCGGCAAAAATCTATTGATAAATGGAACGAAATGTATAATTATTTATTAGCCAAAGTCAATACACCGGGGGGATTAGGTACAATAGCCAATTTAGAATTGCACAATTTACAGGGATTAAAAATGCTTACAAAAAATGATTCTCTTTATCAAACTATTTTGCAAGGGACGTTACCGGAAGTGCAATTTCAAAAAACATATACAGGAAAATCCAGAATCATAGTTCCGGCAAAGCGAACCGTTATTGAATCCAATGAGGATTTTAATCTGAAGGTAACGATTTTATCAAAAAACAAAGTGAAAGAAGGTAAATTATTTTATTCGGAACTTGGTAAAAATTCATTCATACCGGTTGAATTTAAAAACATGGCAAGAAGTGTATATTCAGTTACAATATCAAAAAATGAATTAAATAAAATGGATTTTGAATATTATATTGAGTTTTATCTAGAAAATGAAAAAATTGTTTATCCTTCCGGAGCCCCGGATAATACAAGAACAGTTATAATTATAGATTAATAAATTTCATCGTTTCTATTTTTAATTATTAAATGAATGAATAAAAGGATTTCTTTCTGTCTTATTTTACTTTAATTGATTTTGAGCAACATCAATGAAAGCCAGAATATTTTCAAGTGAAGTATCTCCCTCTACTGAGTGTGATGGAGAGAAAATATAACTTCCTTCTCTCCCTAATTCGAGTAATCGCCCTGATTCCGAAATAACATCGTTTTTAGTTCCAAAAGGCAGTGTTTTTTGCATAGAAAGCCCACCATGAAATGCAAGACGCCCCCTATATTTCGGTAGAATCCCGAAAATATCCATGACCTCAGGTTGAAAAGGATTAAAGCTGTTTAATCCAATGGATACCAGATCGTCAAATAATTCATCCACATCTCCGCAACTATGAATCATGACATATTTTCCTGCCTGATGCACTCTGTCATACATCCTTTTTAACCTTGGGAAAATGAATTCTTTCCACATCTCATACCCCATAATCAGCCTATTTTGCTGCCCCCAGTCATCACCAAAATACACCGCATCAATATCGTATTCCAATGCCTTTTCAATTTGTGCCAGGTTATAATCACAAATCGCATCCATTAATTGATGTACAAATTCCGGGTTCATAAAAAAATCCATCAGGAGGTTTTCAATGCCTCTGAGAGTCCATGCTCTTTCATAAAGTGAAAACCCAATCTGGAAAACCCGGAACATCTCCGGTTTTTTCGCTATTTCGCTTTCTATATCCTCAAAGAAACGCGGATCAAGAGGATTTGGAAACTGATATCCCTCCAATGTAGGTTCAGACAATACGCTACCGGATACATTCCCTATATCTTTATCAATACTTCGATCCCATATAACATTAAAAACATCCTGATAAATGTTGTTTCCCTGATTTTCAAAAAAACCGATATCACTGCCCAATTGCAAAATATGGTTACCAATGACCGTATCCAAATCACTTACCCCATAATATTTCTGCAACATTAATTTAGGTTCTAAAGTGAATTTGAAAGACCATGGAACATAGGGAGGCTTTTTCCCATCCAGAACTATTCGTATTACATCCCTTTTTGTCATATTTAAAGATTTGTGACATTTTTTTATAATCTGTTTAACGATAGAAATAAGGTTAAGGTTTTATTAGTATAAAAAATGATCATACGGATAACGTTTAATATGAACCTCTTTAACCTTATCATAGATAATTTTTTTGAATTCTTCCAGGTTGGTTTTTTCTGTCGCCGAAATAAAAATGCAGGGTGCATTGCTTTTAGCAATCCAACTGCTTTTAAGATCATTTAATGAAATGTTTTCTTTTTTAGCAGGGGTCAGATCGTCTGATTCTTTTTGAATAAACTGATAAGCATCAATTTTATTAAAGATAAGATAGCTCGGTTTATCTAATGAATGAAGTTCCATCAATGTCTGATTCACAATATTAATTTGTTCCTCAAAATTAGGATGTGATATATCCACCACATGCAACAGAATGTCCGATTCTCTTACTTCATCCAATGTTGATTTAAATGACTCAACAAGCTGATGCGGCAGCTTTCTGATAAAACCTACCGTATCGGAAAGCAAAAACGGCAGGTTGCCAATAACAACTTTTCGTACCGTCGTGTCTAACGTGGCAAAGAGTTTGTTTTCTGCAAAGACTTCTGATTTGCTAAGCATATTCATAATAGTTGATTTACCGACATTGGTATAACCAACCAAACTGGCTCTGACTAATTTCCCTCTGTTTTTACGCTGGGTAACCATTTGCTTATCAATTTTTTTCAGATGCTCTTTGAGCAGAGATATCCTTTCACGGATGACCCGACGATCTGTTTCCAATTCCGTTTCACCCGGCCCCCTTAATCCTATTCCTCCTTTTTGCCGTTCAAGATGAGTCCACATTCCTGTCAGACGGGGAAGCATATATTGATATTGCGCAAGCTCTACCTGTGTCTTGGCATATGCAGTTTTAGCACGACTGGCAAAAATATCCAATATCAGATTGGTGCGATCCAATATTTTACAGTTCAACTCCTGCTCTATATTTCTAAACTGACTGGCTGAAAGTTCATCGTCAAAAACCACGAGATCAATGTCATTTTCTTCAATAAATTTCTTTATTTCATCAAGCTTACCGGAACCAATAAACGTACGGGGATTCGGATAATCCAGCTTTTGAAAAAATTGCTTCACAGGAACAGCACCCGCAGTTTCAATAAGAAAAGATAACTCGTTCAGATAATCTTTTACTGTAAATTCGTTCTGATCTCTGTCAATGATTCCTATTAAAATAGCTTTTTCAGTTACTTTTTCGGTTATTTGATTCGTATGCATAGCTGATCATAAGATTAAAGAAAATTACATTGAAAAAACCAAAGGCAATTTATATGAAACTTTTACAGGTTTCCCATGCTGCTTCCCCGGATTCCACTGAGGACAGGACTTAATCACCTTTAACGCTTCATTATCCAGCATCGGATCTATTCCTTTAATAAGCGTTACATTTTCAACTTCACCATATGTATTCACAATAAAGCTGATGATAATAGTTCCTGAAATATTTCTTTCACGGGCGCTTTTGTCATATTTAATATTTTGATTAATCCAAATCCTGAAATTACTGATATCTCCACCCTGAAAAGAGGGCATTTGTTCAAGAAGACTGTATTTCCCCCCTTCTGAAGAATTAATATTATTCTGGACATCATCAAGTGATATATCATGATACAAATCAATACCCTCTGCCATATTCGTAATGTCATCAGAATCAAAATCAGTATTATCCGCCATCTTATCGCGTATTTTTAAAGACAGACTGTCAACCAAAGATATAGGATTGACAGGCTTGGGAAGAATGTTTTGATGCGGGACAGGAGGATCATCAGAATTGCTGGTTTTTTCTGTCATTTTTTCATTAACGAATTGTGATAAATCCTGAAGATTTTTGTCAAATTGCTCCTCCTTATATTCAAAAGTCATTAATTGTTCCAAAAGAAGATTTTGTTTTGCTATGCTGAAGGTTATCAGGGCATAAAAAACAATTAAATGAAAGATGATAGTTGCTGATAGTCCGATTAATACTCTTCGGGACATGATATAATAATTTATTTTACAACGAATAAAAACATACAAAAGTACAGAATATCAGACAAATTAAAAAATATAAAACTTCGCCTTAAGTTCCGGCATAAGAGATTCGGGATAACCACATGGATATCTTTAAAAAAAAATTAACTCCTGTAAATTAAATAAGATGAAGAAACTGTTACATTATTTGAAAGGATTTTTACATCTTTGCACCCTAAAAAAAGCTATTTAAATGGACCGGAGGGAATTAATTAAACTGTTGGCATTTTCGGGGGCTTTAATGATGAAACCATTCAGGGGATTCTCCGGAAATCTGTTACTTGATCAGAGTTTTACAAAGGATGACTTTGGCAAATTTAAATGGGGCGTGACCACAACAGCTTGTCAGGTGGAAGGTGCCGCTAATAAATATGGAAAAGGAGAATCTATATGGGATCATTTTTCACATAAAAAAGGAAACATAAAAGACAATTCCAATCCGGACGTAGCCTGCGATTTTTATCATAGCTATAAAAATGACACCGCGTTAATCAAAGATTTAGGATTTGATGTGCATCGTTTTTCCATTGCCTGGTCAAGGGTATTCCCAGATGGAAAAGGATCTTTAAATAAAGAAGGCGTGGATTTTTACCATCGCGTAATAGACACATGTCTTGAAAATGGAATAGAGCCCTGGATTACTTTATATCATTGGGATTTACCTCAGAAGCTTGAAGATGAAGGCGGATGGACATCGCGTGATATTATTGGCCATTTTTCCGATTATACAGATTTTTGTTCACGTACCTATGGAGATAAAGTGAAAAACTGGATCGTGTTAAATGAGCCGCTTGGATATACCGCTCTTGGATATATGACAGGGTACCATGCCCCGGGAAGAAAAGGATTAAAGAATTTCCTGCCTGCAGTTCATCATTCCGCTATGTGCCAGGCCGAAGGTGGACGTATCCTGAAGGCAAATATTAAAGACGGACACATCGGCACTGCTTTTTCCTGTTCTCATGTTGATCCTGCCAAATATAATCATTTAGATGAAGGAGCAGTAAAAAGACTTGATGCCCTTTTTAACCGGCTTTTTATAGAGCCCTTAATGGGTATGGGTTATCCTATTAAAGATCTTCATCTTTTAAGGAAAATTGAGAATTATATCCAACCTGGAGATATGGAAAAACTGAAATTCGATTTTGATTTTATCGGATTACAGAATTATTTCAGGATTGTGGGAAGATATAGCTTATTTCCCCCGCTTTTATGGGCTAATGTGGTATCTCCAGATAAAAGACAGGTTGAAACAACAGAAATGGATTGGGAAGTTTTTCCTGAAGGCATCTATGAAATCATTAAACAATTTTCAAATTATCCCATTAAAGAAATTGTGATCACAGAGAACGGTGCTGCTTTTGAAGATATTATTCAGGATGGTAGCGTTCACGATGAAAAGAGAGTTAAATTTTTTAAAGATTATCTGACACAGGTTCTAAGAGCCAAAAGGGATGGCTATAATATTACAGGGTACCTGGTTTGGTCTATTATGGATACCTTTGAATGGACAGAAGGATATAAACCAAGATTCGGTATTGCTTACACCGATTACAATACACAACAACGTATTATAAAAGATTCAGGATATTGGTTCAGGGATTTCCTGAAGAAATAAGAAATATCTGATAAAACCATTTGTCTGTTGAATATCTCAGGAGAAAACCCTGTACTCAAATTTAAACAGTTGCTTATCAAAGTTTCTTTTTAATTTCAACTTCTTTGTATCCTTCAATGATATCGCCAACATTAAGGTCGTTAAAATTTTCAATATTCAAACCGCATTCAAGTCCGCCAACAACTTCCTTGACATCATCTTTAAAGCGTTTTAAGGACCCCAGAAGTCCCGTATAAACAACAATACCATCACGGATGACGCGAACTTTGGAAGATCTGATGATTTTACCTTCTTTCACAAAACATCCGGCAACACTACCAACTTTTGTAATCTTAAAAACTTCCCTTATCTCCAGCGTGGCAACAATTTCTTCTTTTATTTCTGGTGAAAGCATACCTTCCATGGCATCCTTAAGTTCTTCAATCGCATCGTAAATGATAGAATACAAACGGATATCAATTTGTTCTTTTTCTGCCAGTTTTCTTGCATTCATGGATGGACGAACCTGAAACCCGATTATAACCGCATTAGAAGCAGTCGCCAATAGTACATCCGATTCTGAAATCTGACCTACAGCTTTATGGATGATATTTATTTGTATTTCTTCATTTGTTAACTTGATCAATGAATCAGAGAGCGCTTCAACAGAACCATCAAAATCACCTTTTACAATTATATTAAGTTCTTTAAAATTACCAATCGCGATTCGCCTTCCGATCTCATCAAGAGTTATGTGTTTCATTGTCCTGAGACTTTGTTCACGTTGTAATTGCTCCCGTTTGGTTGCTATATCTTTTGCTTCTTTTTCATCATTGAGAACATGAAATTTATCACCGGCCTGCGGAGCTCCATTTAATCCAAGGATCACAGCCGGATTAGACGGATATGCCTCAACTATCTTTTTACCCCGTTCATTGAAAAGAGCTTTCACTCTTCCATAACAACTTCCAGCCAGAACAAGATCTCCATTTCTTAAAGTTCCCGTTTCAACAAGCAAAGTAGCAGTATACCCTCTCCCTTTGTCAAGTGAAGATTCAACAATGGTTCCTTTGGCATTCCTGTTAGGATTTGCTTTAAGATCTAACATCTCAGCTTCAAGCAGAACTTTCTCCAACAGGTTTTTTACATTCAATCCGCTCTTGGCTGATATTTCCTGTGATTGGTATTTACCTCCCCAGTCTTCAACCAGGAAGTTCATATTGGCTAATTCTTCTTTTATTTTTTCAGGATTAGCTGTAGGCTTATCAATTTTATTAATAGCAAATATCATTGGAACACCTGCTGCCTGCGCATGATTAATGGCTTCAATGGTTTGAGGCATGATACCATCGTCTGCTGCAATCACAATAATAGCTATATCAGTAATCTGAGCGCCACGGGCACGCATGGCTGTAAATGCTTCATGGCCGGGTGTATCAAGAAATGTGATTTTTTTGCCATCATCTAATTGCACATGGTATGCACCAATGTGCTGTGTGATACCTCCTGCTTCACCGGCAATAACATTGGTATTGCGAATATGGTCAAGCAATTTCGTTTTTCCATGATCAACATGTCCCATGACTGTTACAATGGGTGGACGATGAATCAATGTTTCAGGACTATCATCATCTTCATGAATCGCCTCAAGTACTTCCACAGAAGTAAATTCAACTTTATAGTTAAATTCTTCAGCAACGACAGATAAAGTTTCCGCATCTAATCTCTGATTTATAGAGACAAATAAGCCAAGATCCATACAGGTAGTTATAATCTGTGTAGGTGTGACATTCATCATGGAGGCCAGTTCACTAACAGATACAAATTCAGTCAGTTTAAGAATTTTCTTTTCCTGCTCCTGACGTTCTATTTCTTCCTGCTGACGCAGACTGATCAGATCACGTTTTTCTTTTCTGTACTTTGAGCTTTTTGATTTCGATTTTCCCGTAGTTAAACGAGCCAATGTCTCTTTAATTTGTTTCTGAACGGCTTCTTCGTCTACCTCCTGCCTGAATGGACGTTTATTCTTTTTCTTAACTTTTCTTTCTTCGGCGGTCAGATTACTTTTCTTGACTTCTAAAGGTCGCTTATCACCCCCACCTCTTTGAATATCAATCTTTTGATTTTCTATCCTGATCCTTTTTCTTTTCTTTTTAAAATCTCTTCTCTCCGCTTCTGTGGATGTCGCTACCGGTTTTTTCTTTTCTTCAACCGGCAGATCAATTCTTCCTATGACAGTCGGCCCATTGAGTTTTTCAAATTTAGTTTTAATGAAATCAATATCTGTTTTTTTTAATTTAATAATATCTTCTTCAACATCAGAAACAGATATTTCTACAATTATCTCAGGTGTCCCTTCAATTACTTCAGGTGTCCCTTCAATTACTTCAGATGTCCCTTCAATTACTTCAATTGTCTCTTCCACATCTGGCTTATGTTGTTTCTCTTCCTGAAGTTGCTTTTCCTGGGGTCTCTCTTTCTTTTTTTTGTGCTCAGCTTCTTTTTCCTGTTTGGTTTTTTTAGCAGGTCTTGTTTTTTGATTCATTGAATCAAGATCTATCTTCCCTACTACTTTTAAATCAACATCCCGTTCGGATTTCGCTTCTTTAACAATTTTCTTTTCAACCACCGGTGGAATTGAAACATCTTTTGTCACTTTCGCTTTTACAGGTTCCTTCTGCTCTTCCTTAATTATTTCCTTCGGTTCTTCAGCAACAGGTTCTTTCTTCTTTTTTTTCTCCCTTTCTTCCAGATTTATTTTTCCTACAATCTTAATTTCAGATTCTTTTTTCTGAGGGATCTGAGGCTCTGTTTTGATATTAGAAATCAACCGGTTTTTAATAATGACATCTATATCCTCTTCTTCAGGCAACTCTTCAGCATCTGCAATATTAATTTCTTTTTTAACATCTTCTAATGTAATGGATTCCTTTTTATCCCGTAAATTTTTCAAATTAAGTTTTTCAGATTCCTTCTTTACAGATTTCTCTAAGCTATATTCTTTATCAAGAATATCAACCATATCCTGCGAAATCTTGGCGTTTGGATTGTTTTCAATTTCAAATCCTTTTTTCTTGAGAAATTCAATAATGGTTGAAATCCCAACATTGTACTCTTTGGCCAACTTACTTAATCTTGTTCCTTTGCTATCTATCATATTATCTTTTATAAAAAAGAAAGAAAAAGGTAATTTATTATTTTTAAACCAATTATTCAAACTCAGACTTTATAATTTTAAACACATCTTTAATCGTTTCTTCCTCAAGATCAGTACGTTTTACTAATTCTGCAATACTTAATTCCAAAACACTTTTAGCAGTGTCACAACCAATAGCTTTAAATTCATCAATAATCCAGCTTTCAATTTCATCTGCAAATTCATCAAGATTGACATCTTCATCATCATCAGTCTCTCTGTAAACATCAATTTCATAACCTGATAACTGACTGGCTAATTTGATGTTTAAACCGCCTTTCCCTATCGCCAGTGATACTTCATTGGGTTTCAGATATACATTCGCTTTTTTATTTGGCTCATCAATTTTTATTGAACTGATCTTCGCCGGACTAAGAGCTCTGGTGATAAATAATTGTGTGTTATTGGTAAAATTGATAACATCAATATTTTCATTACGTAACTCTCTGACAATTCCATGTATTCTCGAACCTTTCATGCCCACGCATGCTCCAACAGGATCAATTCTTTCATCATATGATTCAACTGCAACTTTAGCTCTTTCACCTGGTATTCTCACTATTTTCTTGATGGTTATCAATCCATCAAAAATTTCAGGAACTTCCAGATCAAATAACCTTTCAAGGAATATAGGTGAAGTCCTCGACAATATAATGAGCGGTGTGTTGTTTCTCATTTCAACTTTAAATACCACGGCCCTCATGTTATCACCTTTCCGGAAGAAGTCACTTGGAATCTGCTCAGATTTTGGAAGGATCAGTTCATTTCCTTCATCATCCAGGATCAGTGTTTCCTTTTTCCACACCTGGTACACTTCTCCTGTAACAATTTCACCTATTCTGTCTTTATATTTTGCATAGATGTTATTTTTTTCAAGCTCCATAATTCGTGAAGACAGATTCTGACGCAAAGCCAGTATCGCTCTTCTGCCAAATGCAGCAAGTTTAACCTCGTCTGTAACTTCTTCACCTTCTTCATAATCCTCTTCAATCTTCTTGGCTTCTTCTAATGTAATTTGCGTATTCGGATCAGTCAGTTCATCATTTTTTACAATAGTCCTGTTTCTCCATATTTCAAAATCTCCTTTATCAATATTGATGATAACATCAAAATTATCAGACGAACCATAAATTTTCAGAAGCATCCCTCTAAACACATCTTCAAGGACACTCATCATAGTTGCCCTGTCAATATTCTTTAATTCTTTAAACTCTGAAAAGGTTTCGATTAAATTTATATTCTCCATACTAATTTAATTTGAACATTATTTTTAAAATGATAAAATCAACTTCGTCTTTTTTATGTTTTCAAAGACGATCGAAATGTTATTCAATACGATTTGCTTCTTTTGATGTTTGGATGTTTTTATTTTTTTTAAAGCTTCTATTGTTATTCCACTTTCAGAGACAAATAATAGTTTTCCTTTTAATTGTTGCCCATCTTCTGTTACTATTTCAACTTCCTGTCCTATATTTTTCCTGTATTGGTTTATCACTTTGAATGGCTCTGAGAGACCAGGGGAGGAAACTTCTATCTCAAAGTCCTCCTCTTCACGATTCAAAGATGCTTCAACTAATTTGCTGATTTCACCACATTGATCTATTGTTATCCCTTTCATACTGTCAACGGCAATAGTTATTTTATTACTGATGCTGATCCTTGTTTCTACATGGAAAAGATCCGTACCCCGTGTTACTTGTTCTACAATATTTTCTATCAATTCTTTCTGTACCATTTGAAAAAAAATAACAAAATAGGGGACTTCTGTCCCCCTACTTCTTCCTGTCTTCATTTTCTTCAAAAACCGTTACAAAATTATAAATAATTAATAAACTAACAAGTAAATGATAAAATAATTTTAATAAAAGCTTACATCTCAAAGGTATGAATAATTAAATCGGAGTCTGTCAATAAAATAAATGTTTAGATCAGAATGTTTGTTTATGGACAAACACTAATCAGAATCTGTCTTTAATATTCAGTGGATATCTGCCTGAAGCGTATTTCTCCCAAAAAAAGCTTTTTCTTTAGATAAATCAATACCCGGATACTTTTTCTGCATCTTTTCAACAAGCTGAAGATGAGATCTTAAAAATGCTTGGTATCCTTCTGATTTTTCATTGACCGGACGATGATGCACCGCTGCGTGAATTTTAGTAAATTCTTTGATGAAGGCTCTCGATTCTTCTTCCAGATATGCATTGGCAAACTTTTCCCAAATATAATCTATGGCTTGTTTTGACGGATGTACCTTATCATCATCATAAAAGCGGTAATCGCGCAGATCATCCATCATGATTTCATAAGCAGGAAAATATCCTGTTCCAAATATTTTATTTAATTCATATACTGAGACCAATAGGGTTGCTTTGCTGATCATATTTCCTTCGGCTGTATCTTTGAGATGACGAATGGGACTTATTGAAAATATTATTTTTATTTTGAAATTATAATCCCGTATTTGTTGAATCACCTGGCTGAAAATATCAATGATCTGGTTGGTGCTTAAAAACAACCTGTTAAATTCTCCGGCAGGTATTTTATGACAATTGGAAACTATCATTTTCGTTTCAATATACTCATATACCCATGATGTACCAATGGTTATAAATAAATAATCTGCCTTTTTCAGAAAGTCATTTGCAGTTTCTATCCTGCTGTTTATATTGTTTAAGCATTCTTGTTTATCGGGATTTGAGAAACGACTGTGGTGAAAAAAGGAATTCCATTGATCGTTGTTGAAAAATAAATCATTCTCAGTGAATTTCTTATTCTCAATTAGGATGTCAAGACTGTTGGCTATGGATAGCGGGTTATAAATTATTCCAAAAGGATTGATCTCAATATGAAATCTATTTTCAACCAGTCTATCCCCGATGTTCTCAGCAAAACAGGATCCCAAAAACATAATTCCGGAATGATGCGAAATCTTCGTTTCACATTCTTTAACCTCAACTATAGTTCTAAACTCTGACATAACGTGTTCCCGTGAATTTTGTGTTTAGTCCATTTTCATCGCATTCCATCCCATCGCTTTCAATTCTAATTCACTTTCGTCATTTAATACCAATCTTCTTATTCCAACATCTTCAAGTATGTGACCAATTATACTGATTTTAGAACACGAGGCTATTTTATCATAATCATGAATATTCACAGTAAATAGCAATTCATAATCTTCACCCCCGTTTAACGCACAGGTAGAAGGTTCTATATTAAATTCATCAGCTACTTTTATAGTATCGGTATCCACTGGAATTTTATTCTGAAAAATCAAACACCCTTTATCTGACTGGTTGCAAAGAGTCAGTATCTCCGATGATAAACCATCGGAGATGTCCATCATTGCTGTGGGCTTAACTTCAATTTCTTTTAAAATTTGAATAATATCTTTTCTTGCTTCCGGTTTTAGCTGACGTTCCAGGACATAGTCGTATCCATTGAAAGAGGGTTGAGCGCCACCACTGCTTTCATAAATTCTTAACTCTCTTTCGAGAAGTTGTAACCCCATGTATGCAGCACCCAGATTACCTGTTACGCATATCAGATCATTTTCTTTAGCCCCGTTCCTGTATACTATATCTTCTTTCTTTGCCTCTCCGATTGCAGTAATAGATATAGTCATGCCGGTGAGTGATGAATTGGTATCGCCACCAACCAAATCCACATTGTATTTCTCACATGCCAGTAATATACCGCTATACAGCTCTTCCACCCATTCTAATGAAAACTTCTTTGACAGAGCAAGAGAAACAACAATTTGCCTGGGAACAGCATTCATGGCATATATATCTGAAAAGTTGACTACCGCCGCTTTATAACCCAGATGTTTTAAGGGAGTATACATTAGGTTAAAATGAATGCCTTCCGTCAACAAATCAGTTGTCACTAAGATCTGACTTTCAGGATAATATAATACAGCAGCATCATCTCCAACCCCTTTCACCGAACTGCTATGTTTAAGTTCAATATTTTCTGTTAAATGCTTTATCAGTCCGAATTCTCCAATCTCCGATAAGGGCGTGAATTTATTTTCACCAGTGTTGTTCATTATAAATAGATTTTAAATGGATTGCATGTAAATTATAATTTGAGAAGGAATGTCAGCAACAATGTATCATACAATTATTACATCTTGAAAGTTCTCCACGGAGACGTTTATTTACAAGTTCATCTATCCGGTCTTTCAATGGATCAACCTTTATTTTATCAATCACTTCATAGGCAAAAGCATGTGTCAGAAGTAGTTTTGCTTCTTTTTCCGGTATACCACGCGATTGAAGATAAAACATAGATTCTTCACTGAGCTGGCCTACGGTAGCCCCATGACCACATTTCACATCATCTGCATAAATCTCAAGTTGTGGCCGGGTATTCATCCGCGCATGATCAGACATTAGCAGAGTGCTGCTTTTCTGATATGCCATAGTTTTTTGAGCTCCTTTACCTACAACGATACGACCATTAAAGGATGCTGTGGAATTGTCATTCAACAGTCCTTTGTAAAATTGATTGCTGGTGCAATTGGGTTTGACATGATTAATATATGTATAATTATCCACATGCTGCGAGTTATCGGTAATAAATAATCCAAAGCTACTGTTATCAGCATGTTCACCGTTCATGGTTACTTTTAGGTTGTTTCTAACCATTCCGCCATGCAGCGTGATGAAGCCGGTATTTGTTTTGCTGCTTTTCTCCTGATTGATAAATGAATGTGTCAACTGTACAGATTCATCATGTTCATTCTGAACCCTCACCAAATCAAGGATGGCACTCTCATCTGTATAAACTTCAAGTAAAGAATTCGTAAGAAATTTAGCCGGGGATAACGTATGATCACAAATTACAATTTTAGCCTGACTACCCTCCTCAAGTACGATAAGACTCCTATGCTGAACCATGATATCTTCATCGGAAATTAATATATTTATCACCTGTATGGGCTTCTCCATCACAACCCCTTTTGGAACGTAAATAAAATAACCATCGGTAAATAAAGCAGAATTGAGCGCTATATAACTGTCATCATAGGTTAGTGAACGGGAATAATACTTTTCAATAATTTCGGGATATACCCTGAAAGCATCATTCAGACTACAGATTTTAATTCCTTTTTCCAATTGAAAAGAAGATGTTGAATTGTAATAAAATCCATTCACCATGAGAATCAGGTGCGTATTCAGTTCGGGAATATCACAATTAAAAATCTCTTTGAGATTAATATTTAATTTTTTGGGAGCAAATTCTTTCTTATATCCATTACTGAAATAGTTTTCGAGAAATGTGTATTTATATCGCTCATCTTTTTTGTCAGGAAATCCATGACTACTGAAGTATTCCATCGCAGCTGATCTCAGATCTTTAATGATTGCCGGAGATCCAACTGATAAGGAATTTTTATTCTGTTCGTAGAGTTGAATAAAAATATCTTTTGTATTTGAACTTATCTCCATTTTCATTTTTCAATTTCATTTTTTATCCAGTCGTATCCTTTTTCTTCCAGTTCCATGGCAAGCTCCTTACCTGCAGTTTTAACGATTTTTCCATTATACAGAACATGAACAAAATCAGGCACAATATAATCAAGTAATCGTTGATAATGCGTAATTAACACGATGGCATTATCTTTATTTCTCAATTTAGTTACACCATTTGCAACAATTCGTAATGCATCAATATCAAGTCCTGAATCGGTTTCGTCAAGAATAGCAAGTTTTGGTTCCAACATCGCCATCTGAAAAATTTCATTTTTCTTTTTTTCTCCCCCGGAGAATCCTTCGTTAACAGAACGGTTGGTTAATTTTGAAGCGATCTCAACCAATTCTTGTTTCTCACGCATCATTTTCAGAAAATCGGAACCAGCAAGTGGTTTCAAACCTTTATATTTACGATGCTCATTAACGGCAGTCCTGATAAAATTGACCATACTCACCCCGGGTATTTCCACAGGATATTGAAAGCTAAGAAACAAGCCTTCCCGTGAACGATCTTCCGGAGACATGTCAAGAAGATTCTTCCCATTAAATAGTACCTCACCTGAAGAGATTTGAAATACATCACGTCCCGCTAAAACAGAAGCCAATGTACTTTTCCCGGAACCATTGGGCCCCATAATGGCATGCACTTCGCCTGCCTCTACTTTCAGGTTAATTCCCCTGAGTATCTCTTTATTGTTTACAGTTGCTTTTAAATTTTTTATTGAGAGCATATAATACCAGTTTAAAAAGTTTACCCGACACTTCCCTCCAGCGACACCTGTAACAGCTTCTGCGCTTCAACTGCAAATTCCATAGGAAGCTGATTAAGTACCTCGCGCGCGTATCCATTCACGATGAGTCCTATAGCATCTTCAGTGCTGATTCCACGTTGGTTACAATAGAATATCTGGTCTTCACCTATTTTTGACGTAGTTGCTTCATGTTCAACAATTCCTGTTTGATTTTCAACTTCCATATAGGGAAATGTATGAGCACCACATTTGTCTCCAAGCAACAATGAATCACATTGTGAAAAATTTCGCGCATTTTCAGCACCTTTGGTTATTTTCACCAATCCACGATAACTATTTTGTCCAAAACCTGCCGATATTCCTTTTGAAACAATCCGGCTTTTGGTATTTTTTCCGATATGAATCATTTTTGTTCCGGTATCGGCCTGTTGATAATTATTGGTTACCGCGACAGAATAAAATTCTCCCACGGAATTATTTCCCTTCAAAATACAACTCGGATATTTCCATGTTATGGCTGAACCCGTCTCGACCTGAGTCCATGAGATTTTGGAATTGTCTCCTTTACATATTCCGCGTTTGGTGACAAAATTAAAAATTCCCCCTTTACCGTTTTTATCGCCGGGATACCAGTTCTGAACCGTTGAATATTTTATTTCAGCATTTTCATGGGCAATCAGCTCAACCACAGCAGCATGAAGCTGATTTTCATCCCGCATGGGAGCCGTACATCCTTCCAGGTAACTGACATAACTGTCTTCATCGGCAATGATCAGCGTACGTTCAAACTGACCAGTATTAGCAGCATTGATGCGAAAATAAGTTGATAATTCCATCGGGCAACGTACCCCTTTTGGAATATAACAAAACGAGCCATCACTGAATACTGATGAATTCAGTGTTGCAAAATAATTATCAGTATAAGGAACTACTGTCCCTAAATATTTCTTTATCAAATCAGGATGTTCCTGCAAAGCCTCACTAAAAGAGCAAAAGATAATGCCCAGCTCGGCCAGCGTACTTTTAAAAGTTGTTTTTACCGATACACTATCCATGACAGCATCAACAGCTATTCCGGACAAACGCATCTGCTCATCAAGTGAAATACCTAATTTCTCAAAAGTGCTTTTTAATTCAGGATCAAGTTCGTCAAGACTATTGAGAACAGGCTTCTGTTTTGGCGCTGCATAATAAATAATATCCTGATAGGTGATCTTTGGTATTTTCAAATGCGACCAACCAGGCATCTTCATCGTTTGCCAGTGACGAAAAGCTTTTAGGCGAAATTCAAGCATGAAATCCGGTTCATTTTTTTTCGCAGAAATAATACGGATCACATCTTCATTTAAACCTTTATCTATCAGCTCAGTATTAATGTCTGTTACAAAGCCGTATTTGTAATCGTTTTGGGTAACTTCATTTAATATATTATCCTTTTCACTATCCATACCCTTCATGATTAATTTTCTTAGCTATAAATTTTGAATCATTTTAACAGTGTAAAATTATTAAAACATTAATAATAACAAACATGTAAAGGTAGTTGTTTTAATATAATAAAAATATTCTGATTGAACACCTGATATACCGCGCTTCCAAAAAAAAAGCCCACTTTCGTGAGCTTTTTGAGAATCTTGTTATTTAACCGTATCCATATATGCAATCAGATCTATAACCTTGTTGGAATAACCCCATTCATTGTCATACCATGCAATGATCTTAACAAAGTGATCATTCAAAGGAATACCAGCTTTTGCATCAAAAATTGATGTATGAGCATCACCGATGAAATCAGTTGATACAACTTCGTCTTCGGTATAATCTAAAATCCCTTTTAATTCGCCGTTAGCAGCGTCTCTCATGGCTTTTTTAATGTCTTCATAAGAAGCAGCTTTCTCAAGACGGCAGGTTAAATCAACTACAGAAACATTCAACGTAGGAACGCGAAAAGACATACCGGTAAGCTTACCCTTCAATGCAGGAATAACTTTACCAACAGCTTTTGCAGCACCGGTGGAAGATGGAATAATGTTACCGGACGCAGCACGACCGCCTCTCCAATCCTTAGCTGAAGGGCCATCAACAGTTTTCTGAGTTGCTGTGGTTGAATGTACAGTTGTCATTAAGCCTTCAACAATACCCCATTTGTCATTCAGAACTTTTGCTATAGGAGCAAGACAGTTGGTAGTACATGAAGCATTAGAAACAACTGCAACATCCTTAGTATATGTTTTATGATTTACCCCCATAACGAACATGGGAGTTTCGTCTTTTGAAGGAGCTGACATGACCACTCTTTTAGCACCCGCTTTAATATGACCTTCAGCTTTATCCTTTGAAAGGAAAAGACCTGTTGATTCCACAACATATTCAGCACCAACTTCATTCCATTTGAGATTGGCAGGATCTTTTTCAGCAGTAACGCGAATTGATTGCCCATTCACAACCAAATGTCCATCCTTTACTTCAACTTTTCCCTTAAATCTACCATGAATAGAGTCATAACGAAGCATGTATGACATATAATCCACATCAATAAGATCATTAATACCAACTATTTCGATATCATTTCTTTGAATAGCAGCTCTGAATACCAATCTTCCGATTCGTCCAAAACCGTTAATACCAACTTTAATTTTTGCCATAATTACTTAATTTTTAGATTAATATATAAACTTAACTTTTAAAATCTTACCTTTCAAAAATAGATAATATAATTATATCAACAAAATTATTTTAAATTGAATTATGGATAGTCCGGTTCAGGATTGTCGTCCTTAAATTTCCATAATTTCCACTTATTTTCATTGTCTTTCCGATCAAATGCTTTTCCAAAGCGATAACTGATAAAAAGACTAAAAAAGGTCCAATTGTTTTCCTGAAAATCCATAATGGGAATCCTTTGGGGAAAAGCATCTAGTATGGCTCCGACTTCCAATGCACTAATAGTTTGATCTTTCTCACTGAATTCAAATGTTATACCTGCTTTTGCATATAAACCCGGTATAACTGATGTTTCATTCATTCCTTTAAAAAAAGATTCTCTTCCTAATATATATGGTGCATTCGTACTTGTAAACTGATCTATATATACAGATGAGTCTGTTGGATTAAAAAAATCATAATATATTGGTTTATAGAGACCTATCGCGACACCGCCACTATAAAAATACCGGATGGATAGTCCACCTTTGTCTGATTTCGTATAAACTTCTTTCTGTTGACCAACGCCAGCTCGCAGATTGCAAAAAACATTTAGTTTCCCAAAAACGTAGAATCTTGTATTATAAGTACTTAAAAATTTATACTCCTTTAAATCCCTGATTGTAACAAAATCAAAATCAAATATTGTCTTATTCAGGTAATTGATCCTTTTCCCATACCTGAAATTTAATCCAAATCCATTTGAATTGATTAAAGCAGCAAAAGACATCTCATCACGGTAAAATATTGTCTTCTGATTATCTATTTCACCCTGTGACAGTACAATAATTGAAGAAAAACATAAACAAATAAAAAGATATACTTTTTTTGCTGAAAAAGTATTTTTCAATTTACATAAAAATTAAACCTTCTTTAAAATTTCAGTATTACCAACCTTACCGTATGCAGGACATTTCTTATTTCCCTGGCATGACATAATAATAGTTAACGCGATACCTACTAATAAAAATAATACCAATCGTCTTTTCATAATAAATATATTAATTGTTAGAATGTAAAAATAAATAAAAAATCCAAATGTAAAATCATTAAATACTTTTTTCTACTGAAAGCTTAGTTTTACCGGTACTTTTCTTATCTGATTTATACAATACCCTGATCAAACATTGCATTAGCAACCTTAAGAAATCCTGCGACATTTGCACCTTTTACATAATCAATAGTTCCGTCATCGCGTTTGCCATATTTCATACATGATTCATGAATATTTTTCATAATCATATGTAACCTTGCATCAACTTCCCTCTTGTTCCAACTTAATTTCATGGCATTCTGACTCATCTCTAAACCCGAAGTAGCAACTCCTCCGGCATTGGATGCTTTTCCGGGTGAATAAAGTATTTTATTTTTCTGAATCAATTCAATTGCCTCAGGAGTACTCGGCATATTCGCCCCTTCACAAATACATGTACACCTATTTTTAATAAGAGTTTGAGCATCTTCTGCATTTAATTCATTCTGCGTGGCACATGGGATTGCTATATCACATGGAACTTCCCATGGACGTTTTCCCTCAATAAATCTGGCTGAAGAAAACTCATCAGCATAAGGTTTTACAATATCCTCATTGCTGTTACGCAATTCGATCATGAAATCAATTTTCTTACCAGATACTCCTTCCATATCCAAGATATATCCATCAGGTCCTGAAAGCGTTACAACTTTAGCTCCCAGTTCAGTTGCTTTTCTCACAGCACCCCAGGCAACATTGCCAAAACCGGATACTGCAACTGTTTTTCCTTTTAATGTTTCACCCCGCGTAGCAAGCATCTCATAAACAAAATAAACCACGCCATACCCTGTAGCTTCAGGACGAATCAATGACCCGCCCCAGTTAATTCCTTTACCGGTTAACACGCCATCATGATGATGTGTCAATTTCTTATACATACCAAATAAATATCCGATTTCTCTGCCCCCTACTCCAATGTCACCCGCGGGCACATCAATTTCAGAACCAATCAGATTCCACAATTCCAACATAAACGATTGACAGAACCGCATAATTTCCGCATCCGACTTTCCCTTCGGATTGAAATCCGAACCTCCCTTTGCACCCCCCATGGCAAGGGTTGTCAGACTATTCTTGAATATCTGCTCAAAGCCAAGAAATTTCAGAATGCTTAATGTAACACTTGGATGAAATCTTAATCCCCCTTTGTATGGACCTATGGCATTATTAAACTGTACACGATAACCAATATTCACATGAACCAACCCCTGATCATCCACCCAGGGAACTTTAAATATAAGTATACGATCAGGTTCTATCAAACGACCGATAATATTTGCAGTTTCAAAATGCGGATTGGCATTATATACATCCTCAATTGACTCAAGAACTTCCCGCACGGCCTGATGATATTCATATTCAGCAGGATGCTTCATCATTAAAGCATTCATTACTTTTTCAACTTCCATAAGTATATTTTTTAAAGTTTATTTATAATTTATACGGGATAAGAAATAAAAAAGTATTCCAAAATATTGTTTTTTTATTTATTTTTCAGGTTTATATATAACCCCTGTATTGTTTCGTCCGTCTATTATGGTTTTAAGAGGCTTGTCAAAACGAAGATGTATTAAATGTTCAGTTTCATTTAAAGCTTTGTACATCTCAAGTGATGACAAATCGCAAAAGTTCTCTTTAATAAGTGAACTAACAGAGAGATATCCAATCCTGAATGCTGTTAAATTTTGAAAAAAATGCGTGCCCTGACTGGGTTCAATCTGGTAATTATTAATTTCATTCTCAACAATAATCCTGACTTCTGAAATTTGTGACCAAATCACCGGAATACCAAGCCAGGGATCATTACTCCCCCATCTCCCGGGACCAATTAATATGTAATTTTTTCTATCCGCTTTAATCAATTCATTAATTTTTTCCAGCTCAGATGCTATTTCTTTGTTGTGTGCAGGATTAAAATTCCGGATTTTGACATAAACAATATCTTTCAGGTTCTCAAAGATTCCATTCCCAAGAGCTGATTTGGAATAAACCAATGTATTTTCTTTTTTTATTTCTTTAATGCTGACATCTCCTCCCTGATCATTACCTATAACAGGTCTGATCTGTAACAAATAAAAAGTCGGACTGCCTACCTTGACATCCACATCTACGGCAAACTCCAGTTCAACCGGACTATTCATTTCATTTTGCCCAACTGATAGTATCGTTTGAAGTATGTCAGCCAAAGGAAAAGAATTGTGATTTAAAACTTGTGAAAAAGTTATTATAGGGTTACCGGATTGACCCGGACCTTCCCTGATCGTCCGATTTTCCATATCATATGTAGAAGCAGCAAAAACCAACGCCTGATCATTTTGAGCCTCTTTAATTTTTAATTTCAACAAATTACAAGTTTCAACATGAGTGAGTTTAAACCCTTCCTTACTCATATTCAAAGCAAGAAAAAACTTTTGCGAATCGCGAACCGCTAGCTCCGGAACAGTTAATTGCAAAGCTTTCTTCGGATATTTTGGAGAAAAACGAATGGCAGAATTTCCGTCAACAACATATTTACCTAATCCATAAGCTATATATGCTATTCCATCTTCTACTTTTTCAGGAGCAATGGGGTAAAAGTTCAGAGACCTGGCAACACCGCTCATGACCGGATAAAAGCGGTTTCCATATAATTGACCGCATACTTCCTGAAGAATGATTCCCATTTTCTCTTCATCAATAACATTGGATGTTGCCGTTATATATGTCTTGCTTTTTTTATAGAATACACTCGCGTACACACTTTTAACAGCATCAGCTACCATCTTAACCATAACATCCTTATTCCCGGAAAAAGGAAGCATATAGGTTGAATAGACACCTGCAAAAGGTTGATATTGTGAATCTTCAAGTTTGCTTGACGACCTTACAGCTACTGGATTTGTAATGGTTCCGGCATAAGCATACAAATCTCTGTACAACCGGTCAGGAAGATTGGAATTGATAAAACGGGAATGAATGACGACATCTTCATGATCTGATAAAGCAAAACTATTCAAATTATTCATTTCCATAAATTCATCAAACACATCAGTGCAAATGACAACAGTTCGGGGAATCGTAATGGTTAATGAATATTTTTTATATAAATTATATTTTTTAATAATCAAATTCAGGAACGCGAGTCCTCTGGCTTTGCCTCCGATAGAACCATCACCGATACGGGAAAATATTAATTGAGGATCTACATGGGCAGATTCAAAACGGGCTATAACCCCTTGTCCTTTTCCTAAACGATAGGTTGATATGGCATCGTATAAAAATTGTTTTACTTCGGTGATATTATTATGAAAGTCTTCTAACGTGAAACTTCTGATCAAACTTCCGATAGAAAATAAAGAACGTGCCTGTAACCATCGCGAAAGATCATTATGCACCGCGTGATAAGCCAATACATGATCCGGCAGACTTAGTAGTTGTCGCTTGAGATCAAGCAGGTCCGTTGCTTTTCCTATTTCCTGGAGCGTTTCAGGATCACGGAAAATAAAATCACCAAATCCGAAATAGCGGGTTATATAGGTTTGCAAATCATTTGATGCAGTCCTGGATGTTTTATGGATAAAACCCACATTCATTTCTTTTGCATAAAGTTCGTTTGTTGCATCTGACGATTGTATAAGAACAGGGATGTGAGCATCCGTTTCTTTTACATGTCTGCATAAGTTCACTCCTTCTTTGGACTCAGCCTGTCTTTCTTTGCTTTTCTTAAAACTAATATCAGATATTACACCCAGTATATTTTCTTTATAGGTGTCGAATAAAGTTAAAGCTTCTTCATATGTTTTAGCTAGAAGAATTTTCGGACGACCTCTTTTCATCAACATCTGCTGACTGTCGTTCAGCCCTTCCTGTGCGGACACACGCGAAGATTGATTAAAAAGCATCTTATATAAAACAGGTAAAATCTGAGAAATATAACGCACTGAATCCTCAACCACCAGAATGACCTGAACTCCTGCCTGTACGTCATTAGCCACATTCATCCGATCTTCAAAAAGCTTTATAATAGCTATGATCAGATCGGTATTGCCAAGCCAGCTGAAAACATTATCTATGGCAGATAAGTCTTCATTCTGAAATTTTAAAGATACTTCTCTTGAGAAATGCGTCAATACAATAACGGGAATATGAGTTTGTTTTGCTTTAATCTGATGAGCCAGTTCAAAGGGATCTGTTTTCCCCGTGTTCATCATTTCAATGATAAGATCTATTTTTTTATTTTCAAGTATCTCAAAAACTTTTTCAGATGAATCAGCCCTGAAAAATTGAGGTGATAACCGCAAGTTCAGAGAGGTATATTCATTGGAAATTTTTTCATCTATACGTCCATCTTCCTCAATCAGAAATGCATCGTAATTGCTGCAAACCAGAAGTATATTATAAATCCTGTTCTGCATTAACAGATTAAATGCCGTATGATTAAAAATTAAACCGTCAGGATCTCGTTCCATATCTCCGTGTTTAGTCAGGCATTTTTCTTTTTTATTTCAATCATCAGCTCTGCTAATTGTTCCTCCGATATCTCCGAAGGAGAATCAATCATCACATCCCGTCCTGCATTGTTTTTTGGGAATGCAATCATATCACGGATAGAATCCAATCCCGCGAACATTGCAGTAAGCCTGTCAAAACCTAAGGCTATTCCCCCATGAGGTGGTGCTCCATAACGAAAAGCATTCATTAAAAAACCAAACTGATTTTCGGCTTGCTCAGGGGTGAAACCAAGAGTGTTGAACATCTTTTCCTGCAATGCTTTGTTATGAATCCGAACAGAACCCCCACCTATCTCCACTCCATTTATCACGAGGTCGTATGCCTTAGCCCTGATTTTTCCCGGATCAGTATCAAATAGCGCGATATCCTCATCATGGGGTGAAGTGAACGGATGATGCATGGCCTGAAATCTTTTTGCATCTTCGTTCCATTCAAGTAAAGGAAAATCAATTACCCATAAGGGAACAAATTTATTTTTATCACGCAACCCAAGACGATTCCCCATTTCAATCCGTAATTCACAAAGCGCGGTTAATGTTTTCACTTTTGTACCGGCTAATATAAGCAACAGGTCTCCCTGCCTGGCATCAAATACTTTTGCCCATCCTGCCAGATCTTCCTGAGAATAAAATTTATCAACAGATGATTTGAAAGAACCATCCGTATTGCATTTTACGTATACCAGACCACTTGCACCAATTTGCGGACGTTTTACAAATTCAGTAAGTGCATCCAATTCCTTACGGGAATATTCCGAGCCATGTGCTGCACAAATACCACCAATATATCCTGCCTGATCAAAAACATTAAAATTCTTCCCTTTAACTATTTCAGATAATTCATTGATTTTCATTTCAAAACGAAGATCAGGTTTGTCGCAACCATAATCACGCATGGCATCAACATAAGACATTTGTGGAAATACATCTTTGAAATCTACACCTTTAATAATGTTAAAAAGATGTTTGGTTAAGCCTTCAAAAGTATTGATAATGTCCTGGGTATCAACAAATGACATTTCACAATCTATTTGTGTGAACTCCGGCTGACGGTCAGCTCGCAGATCTTCATCGCGAAAACATTTTACAATCTGAAAATAGCGATCGTACCCAGCCACCATTAAAAGTTGTTTAAATGTCTGAGGAGATTGCGGCAGGGCATAAAACTGACCGGGATGAAGACGGGATGGTACGACAAAGTCGCGTGCACCTTCCGGCGTTGATTTTATCATCACCGGCGTTTCAATCTCAATGAATTTTTGTGAATCAAGATATGCCCGGGTTTCCTGCGCCAGTTTATGACGCAATTCCAGATTTTGACGTAACGGATTTCTGCGCAGGTCCAGATAACGGTATTTCATTCGCAGTTCGTCGCCGCCATCAGAGTCATCTTCGATGGTAAAAGGAGGAAGTTCTGCAGCATTTAATATGTCTATTTTTTCAACTATAATTTCAATATCGCCGGTAAGCATCTTAGCATTTTTATTACTGCGTTCAGTGACTTTTCCGGTAACCTGAATAACATATTCTCGTCCAAGCTTACGTGCTTGCTGACACAATGAAGCATTGGTATCCATATTAAGAACAAGTTGCGTAAGACCATAACGGTCACGCAAATCAATAAATGTCATTCCGCCCAGGTCACGCGAACGTTGCATCCATCCGCATAAAGTGACATCAAGACCTACATTGCTTATATTTAGTTCTCCACAGTTATATGTTCTATAATGGGATTTAAAACTATTCTTACTCATTTAATTTATATATTTTATATAATTTAATTAATAAATCTTTAATAGTTGCGAAAATAAAAAGAAAATACGACTTTTCAGCTTTATTTTATCAATGAAGGCATATGGAAATGATTTTAAACGATACCTATTTCATGAAAGAGGCGCTGAAAGAGGCACATAAAGCTTTCAGTAATGAGGAAGTACCTGTCGGAGCCATCATTGTCGGGAATAATAGAATTATTGCCCGCGCTTATAATCTTACTGAAACATTAATTGATGTAACAGCTCATGCTGAAATGCAGGCAATAACAGCAGCTGCTGCTTTTTTAAACGGAAAATATCTGACTGATTGTACACTTTATGTTACTCTTGAACCATGCCTGATGTGTGCCGGTGCAATGTTCTGGGCTCAGATTACACGGATTGTATATGGCGCTTCTGATCCGAAAAGAGGCTTTTCATTAATAAAAGGGGAAATTTTACATCCGGGAACAATAGTTTTAGGTGGTATCCTGGAAAATGAGTGTTCTCAATTGCTAAAAGAGTTTTTTATAAAAAAAAGATTGTCCTGAAATGACCAGGACAATCTTTTATGGTTTGAAAAGGTTATTGCTTATTTATAGATCGCTGTAAATTCGAAATATCACTTTTCAGCTCATTTTTAACAGAGGCTATTGAATCTGAAAGTTCTTTGAAGCTATTGCTATGAGATGCTTCAGAATTCTCAATATGCTTTTTCAATAATTGAATTTTTTTTGTATTACCTAAATATAAATATATGATTACTCCAA
>Ga0182030_10004784_pt1 | contig 28898 bp, 28 predicted proteins | sample 812S3MmetaG_FD_121299 | JGI IMG/M metagenome (GOLD analysis project Ga0182030, IMG submission 121299) | Permafrost microbial communities from Stordalen Mire, Sweden - 812S3M metaG (Illumina Assembly) | ecosystem: Environmental > Terrestrial > Soil > Wetlands > Permafrost | place: Sweden...
CATCGAGTCCGGCGGACCGGCGGCTGCTGCGACGCCGATCGCCGGCACGCCCTTCGCGAGAAAACCGAGTCCGGGGCCGGAGCCCAGACCGATATCGATGTTGCCGCCGGTCAGCGCCTGCTGCACTTGACCGTCGCCGCGCAGCGACGAGGTATCGAGTTGGATACCGACCTGTTTCCAAATGCCGGCCGCTTCGCCGACTTCGATCGGGATGAAGACTAAGGCTACGGCCTGCGCCTTGCCGACACGCACGATCGGAAGATCGGCCGCCGCTAGCCGCGCGGGAACGGCGAGACCGAGGACGAGGACGGCAGCGAGTGCGAGCACCGTTGCCCGGCGGATGGTCGTCAACATTGCATTTCCTTTTCGATCGAGCGTTGCCAGAGATTCCAAGGACGGGCGAGAACTTTCGGGCGCGCCGACATCGCCGCGCTCTGTTCGGCTTCACCGGGACTGAGAAACGTAACCGAACCGAGTTGCATGGCCTGCGCCTGCAGCTTGGCGTTGGCATCCGTGTAGATGGCGCGATACACGGCTTCTTGCAAATTTGGACCGACGCACGCCGAGCCGTGACCACGCAAGAGGACCAGCGGCTTATCGCCGAGCGCTTGCGCGAGCGCGCGTCCCTTCGTGATGTCGGAAATCAGTAAGTCGCTATCGCCCCAAGCCAGCCGGCTATCGAAGCGCGCCACGCCTGCACCGAGGAAGCCGCTGACATGCCAGAGCGGCCGCAGCGGCACGTCGAGCACGCTAAAGAGGACGACCGGTTGCGAGTGACCGTGCACGATCGCGTTCACATCGGGACGGGCTGCGTAGATCGCGGCATGGATAAAACGCTCGAGCGAGAGTTCGCCCTCGCCCGCGATGCGATTGCCTTCGAAATCGTGGACGATGATGTCGCCGGCATCGACGAAGGCGGGCGCGAGACTGCGCGCTTGCAGGAAGCGCTTCGGGTCGCGCGCGTCGCGCACGCTGACGTGACCGTAACCGTCGACGACCGACTCACGGAACAAGATCCGGTTGGCGAGCGCGAGCTCCGCAGCTTGGTCGACCGAAAGAGGGTCCTGCATCGGCCAACCCACTTGACGCGTCGAAGAATCTTCTTCCTGTCGTCTTGACAATAAATAATTAACAATTACTATCAGCCGACATGATCGAGTCTGCGGATCGTCACCCGGCACCGCCCTCGTCGCGTGCGGGCTGGCTCGCGCGGGTGCTCCGCGAACGGCTGCTCGGGGGCGCATTTCGTCCGGGTGAGTGGATTCGCGAAGCGACGCTGCGCGAAGAGTTCGGCGTCTCGAACGGTCCCGTGCGCGAAGCGTTGCACGAGTTGATCGCCGACGGACTGCTCGAGCGGGTTCCCTATCGCGGTGTGCGTCTGATCGCGCTCGACGACCGGGACGTCCTTGAATTGTTCCAATTGCGGAGCGCGATGATGGAGCTTGCCGCCGAATTGGCCGCCCGCCGGCGCGACCCGGCGGCGATGGCGCGCATCCCTGAAATCCTCGCCTACATCGACTGGAGTTCGCAAGCGCCGCGACCGCTGACCGGCACCTTCACGACCTGGTTGGCCGAGGCGTCGGGCAGCACGCGGCTGGCGCGCGCCTGGCACGACCTCTACATGCAGACGCAACTCTACGTAACCGAGTCACGCGCAAGCGAACACTTCGGAACCGTCGTCGACCATATCAAAGCGCTGATCGGCGCCGTGGCCGGCGGTGACGCGCAAAGCGCTCGGGAACACGCGCGCGCCTTCACCCAAGAGCAAGTTGCGGCGCTCGGTTTGGAGATCGACTCGTGATCGCACGTTCGTCGTTTCTTGCTGCCGGCGCGGCCGGCACGCTCGCTGCCGCCCTGCCTGGTAGCGCGCGCGCCGCCGATCTGCCGGTCGTGCGCGTCGGCAAGGCCCAGGCCATCTCGGCAACCTTCTTGCCGCTAGAGATCGGCGAAGCGGCCGGCATCTGGCGTCAGGTCGGAATTGCGCTCGATATCGCGGCCCTGCGTGGCGACGTACAAATACAGCAGGGTCTTACGGCCGGAAGCATCGACATCGGTCTGGGTTCAGGCCCCGGTCTCGGGTTTCTCGCCAAGGGCGTTCCGGCGCTCGGCATCGCTGCGCTAGCGAGCGAACCGTACAACATGGTGCTGGTCGTTCCACCGGCCTCACCGATCAAGACGGTTGCGGATCTGCGCGGCAAACGGATCGCCGTAAGCGGCAAAGGCGCGCTCACCGATTGGCTTGCACAGCAGCTCGGCGTGCAGCAGAAGTGGCCGGCCGATTCGATTACGACGATGCCGCTCGGCGATCCTAAAGCGTACGTGGCCGCAATGAAGACGGGCAATGTCGACGGGTTCGTCGCGGCTGCGGAACTCGGCTACGATCTTCAGGAACGCGGTGAGGGCCGCATCCTGGTCAACTTCGGCACCGTCGTGCACGACTTCAACACGCACATCATCTTCGCGCGCACGGACTTCATAAACGCGCATCCTGACCTCGTCGGGAAATTTCTGCAAGGATGGTTCACGTCGGTCGCCTATATGCGCGCACACCCGGCCGAAGCGGTCGCGATCGGTGCGAAGGTCGAGGGTCTCAGCCCGAACGCGATGCGCGAGACGTTGGACGCGATCATGCGGATGATGTCAAAAGACGGTGCTTTCGATCAGCGCTCGCTCGATCACCTCGCGCGCTCGTTCGTCGAACTGGGCATTCTCGACACGCGTCCGAACCCGCGCGATCTGATCACGACGAAGTTCGTCCCCGTCCACATCTGATATGGCGATCGGGATCGGCGTCAACCATCTTTCGCACGCCTTTACCCACAACGGCGCGCCGTTGCAGGTTCTCGACGACGTCTCGCTGACCGTCAGCGCCGGTGAGATGGTCTGCTTGCTCGGGCCAAGCGGCTGCGGGAAGAGCACGCTTCTCAATATTATCGGCGGCCTGCTCAAGGCGGATAGCGGCGTTGCGCGGATCGGCGATGCTCCGGTGAACGGCGTGATGCCGCAGCGCGTCGGGTTCGTGTTTCAGGAGAACGCGCTCTTCCCGTGGAGCACCGTCTGGGAAAACTTGATGGTCGGGCTTGAGTTCCAGGGCGTGCCGGCCTCGGAACGCGCGGCCCGCGCAACGCGTGCACTCAAAACGGTCAGCATGAGTGACTTTGCAAAATTCTATCCCGATCAGCTCTCCGGCGGAATGAAGCAACGCGTCGGTTTGGCACGCGCGCTCGCACTGCAGACGGACGTGCTGTTGATGGACGAGCCGTTCGCGGCACTCGACGAGCAGACGCGCATGATCCTCGGTGAGGATCTCTCGGTGCTGCTTTCCGAAACCGGTAAGACGATCGTCATGGTGACGCACAGTCTCTCGGAAGCGGTTTTTCTGTCCGACCGGATCTTCGTGATGACGGCGCGGCCCGGCCGCATCAAAGCCATCGTCGAGGTCAAACGCGAACATCCGCGGCGGCCCGACTTCATGACCTCGGCGCAATTCAACGACGTGCGGGCGGAGCTCTACACCCTGCTGCACGACGAGATGCGCGCGGCGGCAGCCATCGCACCCGCATGACCGTTCAGCCGCTGGTTCGCGACTCACGTTCACGCGCGATTCAAATCGCGTTCTTCGTGCTGGTGCTGGCCGGGTGGTGGACGATGACGGGACTGCATCGCATCAGCCCGCTTTTTCTCCCGGGACCGGTCGCGGTCGCGCAGCAGATCGGGCGCATCGCACACGCGCCGACGCTAGCCCTCGACATTTTCTACACGATGGGCACCTTCGTGGTCGCCTACACACTTGCAGTCGTCACCGGCCTTGTAGCCGGCTACGTCGTTAGCACCCGCCGGTTTCTCACGCGCGTCTACGAACCGTTACTGGCCAGCCTCTACGCGATCCCGATCGTGGTCTTCTTTCCAACCTTCATCCTCTTCTTCGGTACCGGACCGAACTCGAAGATCGCTTTGGGAGCGCTCTATGCGTTCTTTCCGATCGCGCTCAACACGATCGCGGGCTTCACGCAAGTCGACTACCGCCTGATCGCGGCGGCGCGATCGATGGGCGCGAACGACAAGCAGTTGCTGCATCGCGTGTTGATCCCGGCGGCGTTTCCGATCGTCGCAACCGGCATGCGGATCGCGTTCATCGCATGTTTCGCATCGATCCTGGCCGGCGAAATGATCGCCTCCGATCATGGCCTCGGTCACCAGATCGCGCAGGCCGGGCAGATGATGGAAATCGGCCGGATGTTCGGTTACGTCACGCTGGTCGTGCTCGCGGCATTCGCGTTCAACTTCGGCGTCAGCGCCCTCGAAGCCCGGCGGCGGCCCGCGTAACGATGAAAGTCTTCTCGGCACAGGTTGCCAGCATCGCGGTGTTACTGCTCATCTGGGAAGTGGCGGCGCGCTGGTTCATCGACCCGCAATTCATTAGCCCGCCCTCGAAAGTGTTCGCCGCGATCCCGGCGCTCTTCGGCGATCCGCAGGTCGCGCGCGCCGTCGGCACGAGCTTCGTCGAGCTGGCGGTTGCCTTCGCGATCGCGGTCGTTGCAGGCGTTGCGATCGCGTTACCGGTCGGCTTGAGCACTTTAACGTACAAGTCGGCGTTCCCGATCATCTTGCTGATCTATGCAATCCCGCAGATCACGATTTTGCCGCTCTTCATCTTGTACTTCGGCCTGGGTCCGCCATCGAAGATCGCATTCGGGGCCAGTCACGGGATCTTTCCGATCATGCTCAACGTGATCGCCGGGATCCGCAGCGTGCGGCCCATCTACCTGGCCTGCGCGCGCTCGATGGGTGCGTCGTGGTTGCAAATCGTGCGGCGCATCGTGCTGCCGTACGTGCTTGCCGGACTTTTCGCCGGGATGCGGCTCGCGATGTCGGTCACGCTCCTCGGTGTGATGCTGGCCGAGTTGTACGTCTCAACGTCCGGGATCGGTTATTTCACTCAACGGTTCTCAAACGAGTTCGACGCCACGAATCTGCTCGCACTGATCACGGTGCTGGCAATCATGGCGGTCGTGCTCAACGAGGCCGTGCGCCGGCTCGAAGCACGCTTCGGACGCTGGCGTCGCGCTCAACGCTAGCTAAGGACGTCATGCCCAAACTACTGGAACACCGTGGCAAGTTGCTCTTGCGCAACGCCGGGATCGCGACGCCCGAAGGGCGCGTCGTGACCACCGCCGGCGAAGCGCGCAGCACGGCCGAAGCGCTCGGTTTTCCGGTCGCCATCAAGGCCCAGATCCTCGCCGGTAAGCGTGGCCTCGGCGGCGGCATTGCCTTCGCGAACGATGCTTCGGCGGCCGAAGCCGCAGCGCGGCGTTTGCTCGGCACATCGCTCTACGGTTGGCCCATCACCGAACTGCTGATCGAAACGAAGTCCACGATCCGGAGCGAACTCTACGTTGCCGTGATCTCCGATACGGCGGCGCGTGCACCGCTGATGCTCGTCTCCACCAGCGGCGGCGTCGAGATCGAAGAAGCCGCGCACGCCGGCGCCCATACGACCGTAAGCGCAGCCGTCGATATGCGCCGCGGCGCACCAGTGTACTGGTGTCTCGACCTCGTCCGCACGCTGCCGTTGCCGGAAGCGACGCTCGTTGCTTTGGCCGCCATCCTCGCGCGGCTCTATGAGGTCTATCGGCGCCACGACTGCACGCTGGCCGAGATCAACCCGCTCGCCGTGACGGAAGGCGGACTCATCGCGCTCGACGCGCGGATCGCGATCGATGACGATGCGGTCTTCCGTCATCCCGAACTCGACCTCGAACGTAGCCAAGAAGTCGGCGACCGTAGCGCGACGGCGCTCGAACTGGCGGCCGCAAAAATCGACGAGAACGACCATCGCGGCTCGGCCCACTTCGTCCAGATCGATCCCGACGGCTCGCTCGCGAAGGCGCAGGGCAAGATTTCGATCGGCTTCGATGGGATCGGCACCGGCGTCAGCATGGCCGTGATGGACGAACTGGTTCCGCTGGGTTTCCTACCGATGAATTTCTGCGATACGTCGGGCAACCCGACCGGCTCGAAACTCTACCGGATCACGAAAGCGATCCTCGCACAGCCGCTGATCGAAGGCTACGTCTTCGCGTCGTGCCTTTCGAGCCAGCAGCTCGACGTGACGGCGCGCGGCATCATCAAAGCATTCAAGGAAATCTTCGCACCACACGGCGGAGCGCCGACGATCCCGTGCGTGTTCTCCTTCCGCGGCGCATGGGATGATGTCGCGCTCGGCCTCTTCCACCAGCACGGCCTCGACGCGCATCCGTGGGTACGCGTCCTCGGCCGGGACAGCACCGAGCGCGAGCTGGCGCAAACGTTTAAGGAGCTCCATGAACGCTGGCGCGCTGCGCGAGGAGTGGCCAACGCATGAGCGAGTTAGCGTGGAACGTTTTCTCCGGCGGCAGCGTGAGCATCGATCTCGACCGCTGCGTCGCGTGCACGACCAAAGCGTGCCTCAGCGCCTGCAACGTGCCGAACCTCGGCTCGGCGCTCAAGGCCGGCGCCGATGGGTTACCGGCGCTGGCGATAACGCCCGAGCGTGCGGCGCAAGGCGGCTGCATCGAGTGCCTCGCGTGCGATCTTGCATGTCAGTCCGACGGTTTGGGTGCATTGACGTTCTCGCTTCCGACGCCCGAAGTCGACGCGTATCTCGATGCGTTGCGCGCCGCCGGCAACGCGCCTGGACGGGGCTGGTAACCATGGCGATTCTCATCGATGAGAACACGCGCATCGTCGTGCAGGGCATGACCGGGCGCGAGGGCCGTTTGCGCACCGGCTTGATGCTCGATGCGGGCACGGTCGTTTCCGCGGGCGTTACGCCGGGACGGCGCGGCGAATCGTTTCGCGGCATCCCGGTCTACAATACCGTGCGCGAAGCCCGCGAACATCACCCCGAAATCAACGCGAGTTTCATCCTCGTGCCGGCCCGTCTCGCCAAGGACGCGGCGATGGAAGCGATCGACGCGGGGATTCCCACGATCCACTTCATGCCCGAGCGCGTGCCGCATCAAGACACGATGGAACTCATTGCCTACGCGCGCGAACGCGGCTGCCTCTTCGTCGGCCCGAACAGTCCCGGCATCCTGAGTCCGGGGAAAGCGACGCTCGGCGGCCTCGGCGGCCGCATCGAGATGATGAACACCGCATTCAAGCCGGGACCGATCGGCATCATTTCGCGCAGCGGCGGCAACACGATGACCATGGCCTACTACCTCATGAAGGCCGGCTTCGGCACGAGCACCGCCGTCGGTGTCGGCGGCGACGGCTTCATCGGCACGACCTGGGCGACGCTGCTCGAGAAGTTCCAAGCCGATCCGCAAACCGAAGCCGTCGTGTGCTACGGCGAGATCGGCGGCAGCAACGAAGAGGGCGCAGCTGAACTCTTGCGCGCCGGCGGTTTCACCAAACCGTTGATCTGCTACATCGGCGGACGCTACGCGCGCGAAGGCATGCGCTTCGGCCATGCGGGCGCGGTGATCTCGGCCGGGCGCGGCTCGGCTGAAGATAAGCGCACTGCGTTGCGCGACGCCGGTGCGATCGTGGTCGACCATTTTGACGATCTTGCCCCCGCGGTTGCGACCGCACTCGGAACTGGAGCCCAACGATGAGCCGCCTTACCATCGCCGTCGACATCGGCGGAACGTTTACCGACCTCGTGGCCTTCGGTGAGGCCGGCGAACGTCTCCACTCGACCAAGAGCTTAACCACCTACGAGCGGCTCTCGAACGGCGTCGAGGACTGCCTGCGCAAGGCCGGCCTCGACGTGGCCGACGCCGCGTACTTCATGCACGGCTCGACGATCGCCATCAACACGGTGATCCAAAAGAACGGCGCATTGACGGGCCTAATCACAACGCGCGGATTCCGCGACGTCTATGAGATCGGGCGCAGCAATCGGCCCGACGCCTATAACCTCTTCTTCGTGCGGCCTGAGCCGCTCGTTCCGCGCCGCCTGCGGATCGAAATCGGCGAACGCATGCACGCGCGCGGACACGTGGTGCGTCCGCTCGATGAAGCCGAAGTGCGGTCCGCGATCAAGGGCTTGCAGGCCGAGGGCGTCGAGTCGATCGCGGTCGTGCTCTTGCACGCCTATGCCAATCCCGATCATGAAGTCCGCGTCGGCGAATTGATCGCCGAAGAATTCCCGGGGTGCAAGGTTTCGCTCTCGCACCAGATCTTGCGCGAGTTCCGCGAATACGAGCGCACGTCGACGACCGTGCTCAACGCCTACATCGCGCCGATCGTCTCGAACTACGTCGAACACATCGAAGATACGCTCGAGGACGCGGGCTTCGGCGGCAGCTTCTTGATCATGCAATCCAACGGCGGCACGATGTCCTCGGAGATCGCGAAGTCGCGGCCGGTCGCGATGATGGAATCGGGGCCGGTCGCCGGCGTGATCGGCTCGGCCCGCCTGGGTGCGGTGCTCGGCATGCCCAACGTGATCTCGTTCGATATGGGCGGCACCACGGCAAAGTCGAGCCTCGTCGCCGACGGCGAAACGCGCGTCGTCAACGGCTACCACATCGGCGGCTATGCGACCGGCCATCCGATGATGCTGCCGGTAATCGACATCGTGGAAGTCGGAACCGGCGGCGGCAGCATTGCCTGGCTCGACGCGTCGGGCGGACTCAAAGTGGGTCCGCGCAGTTCCGGCGCCAGCCCGGGCCCGGTGTGCTACGGGCTCGGCGGCACGGAACCAACGGTGACCGACGCGAACCTCGTCCTCGGCCGCTTGAATCCGGCGAACTTTCTCGGCGGCGAAATGGCGCTCGACCTCGCCGGCGCACGCGCGGCAGTCGAACGAATCGCCGTGAAGCTAAAGCTGGGCATCGAGGAAACGGCGCTCGGCATCCTGACGATCGCCGACGCGAAGATGTCGTTTTCGGTGCGCGATGTTTCGGTTGCGAAAGGCTACGATCCGCGCGACTTTGCGCTCGTCGCCAGCGGCGGCGCCGGACCGTTGCACGCATCGTCGATCGCGCGCGAACTGGCGATTCCCAAGGTGATCGTCCCGGAATTACCCGGTACGTTCTCGGCGTTCGGAATGCTCTTCAGCGATTTGCGCCACGACTACGTGCAGACGTTCATCGCGCCGATGACGCGCGTCGACACAACGCGCTTGGGCGAGGTCTTCGCGCGCATGGAAGGCGATGGCCTAGCGATACTCCTCGAAGAAGGCGTCGCGCGCAGCAATGTGCGGCTCGTGCGCAGTATGGATTTGCGCTACCAGGGGCAGGAGTACACGCTCAACGTCGGCGTCCCCGACGGCCCGGTGAACGCGAACATGCTCGCTCGCGTGCGCGCCGGGTTCGACGAGCTGCACGAAGCACGCTATCGGCACGCGGCGCCCGAAGAAGCGGTCGAAATCGTCAACGTTCGTCTCTCGGCGATCGGCGCGATCGGCATGGACTCCGCCGCTCTGTTCAGCCGCGAAAGCATGACCACCGCCACGAAGCCCGGGCAGCCCGCCGGCCGGCGCGCGGTCTACTTTAGCAAAGACCCGGTGCAGTGCGACGTGTACCGGCGCGAGGATCTCATCGCCGGGCAAGTCGTCAACGGCCCGGCGATCATCGAAGAACGCGTTTCGGCGACCGTCGTGTTTCCGGGCGATCGCGCGCAGGTCCATCCCCTTGGCCCGATCATCATCGACATTGGAGGCAAGTAACATGGCCGATCCGATCACCCTCGAAGTCGTGCGCAACGCGCTCGTCGCCTACGCCGACGAAATGGCCACGGTGCTATGCCGCACCGCCTACAACATGATGATCTTCGAAGTTCGCGACTATTGCGTGGGTATCGTCGACCCCGAAGGCAACATCATCGCGCAGAACACCGGCGGATTGCCGATCTTCCTCGCCGATCTGGGGACGGCCGTCACCGCCGCGATCGAGATCTACGGGATCGACGGCTTCGCCCCGGGCGACGTGCTCGTCAGCAACGATCCGGAGAAGTGCGGTCAGCACCTCAACAACATCGTCGTCTTCACGCCGTTCTTCCACAATGGGAAGCTAGTCGCGTTCCCGGCGCTGCGCGCACACTGGATCGATGTCGGCGGCGGTAGCCGCGGTTTCGGCTCCACCTCGACGGAAGAGATCTTCGACGAAGGCTTGCAGCTGCGCGCGATCAAGCTCTACGCCGCCGGCAAACCCAACGAAGAAGCGATCCGCCTGATCCGCGACAACATCCGCTTCCCCGATTCGTCGTTCGGCGATCTGCGGGCGCAAACCGCCGGCTGCCGCATCGGTGAGTTACGCCTCGGCGAGCTCTACACTAAGTACGGGCTGGATGTGGTCAACGATTGCCTGCGCGGGATCTGGGAACAATCCGATGCGCTCTCGCGCGCGGCGGTGCGCGCAATTCCCGACGGCGTCTACGAAGCCGAGTCGTATCTCGATAGCGATTATGTCGAACGCGACAAAACGGTACCGATAAAAGTACGCGTGATCATTGCCGGCGATGAAATGACGGTGGACTTCTCCGATCTTCCGCCCCAAGTACGCGGGCCCATCAATTCCGGCGCTTCGGGTGCGGTCGCCGCCGCGCGCGTTGCGTTCAAGTGCATCGTTGCGCCCGATAGCGGCGTCACGCAGGGCGAGTTCGGCCCGCTCAAAGTAATCATTCCACCCGGGCTGCTGCTCAGCGCCGTGCGGCCCGCGCCGCTCGGCGGCTGGAGCCTGGCGTTGCCGACCGTCATCGATACGATCTTGCTCGCGCTCGCGCCGGCGTTACCGGATCTCATTCCCGCCGCGCACAAGGGCGACATGAGCGGCTACGCGCTCTACGGTCGCGACAAGCTGCGCGAGCGCCCATTTCTCTGCATGAACATCATGGGTGGCGGCTGGGGCGGAAAAGTGCAGAGCGACGGCGTCAACGCCTCGGTCTCGATCTGTCAGGGCAACGTGCAGAATGCACCGGTTGAAGTCCAAGAGTCGTACTATCCGGTGCTCATCGACCGTCACGAGCTGCGCGCCGATAGCGGCGGTCCGGGCCGGCATCGCGGCGGCCTCGGCGTCGAGATGTCCGTCGCCGGCGAGCAAGAGATGTTTCTCAACACGCAATGCCAGCGCACGTTGATGCCGCCGTGGGGCTTGCACGGTGGCCTCGAAGCGAAGCCCAACGACGCCTTCGTCCAAAGCCCGGACGGCTCGAGGCGTTCGGTCGTGGCAACGTCGCGGCATCGCATCGCACCGGGCGAGGCGGTCGTCATCCTGACCGGTGGCGGCGGTGGTTACGGCGATCCACTCGAACGCGATGCGGCGCTCGTCGCCCAAGACGTGCGTGAGGGCTACGTCGGCGCCGCCAGCGCCGAACGTGACTACGGCGTCGTGCTTGCGGCGAACGGCGCCGCCGATATCGCTGCGACCGAACGTCTGCGCGATACGCGTCGCCGTATTCCGAAGCGCCAGTTGGCGCCGGCGAGCTGATGGCAAAGGTCCGACTCACTATTGCGCTGGGTGATTACGAACTCGCGCGGCCCATCACGCTCGGCCAGGTCGCGGCAGACGGCATCGAACTCGTCCCGCTCGTCGGCATGGGTTCGCGCGAGCGCCATTGGCGCATGGCGCGACGCAACGAGTTCGACATCTGCGAAGTCAACGTCGGCGCCTATTTTATGGAGCGGGATCGCAACGATGCGCTGACCGCGATCCCGGTCTTTCTCCACCGGCGCTTTCGCCACGGCTTCATCTTCGTGAACCATGCGGCCGGAATCACCAAGCCGGAAGGCTTGGCGGGCTTGCGGATCGGCGGAACCAACTTCCAACCGGCAGCTGCCGTATGGCTGCGCGGGCTGCTCGAGGAACGCTACGGCGTCAAACATCGCGACGTCACGTGGGTCACGGAACGCAGCGAAGACGTGGAGTTCGAGGTCGCACCGGGATTGCGCATCGAACGCACGCCGAATGGCGAACAGGTCGAGCAGATGCTGCTGGAAGGCAAGTTACCAGCGATTCTCGCACCGAACTTGCCGCGTTCGTTCGTCAACGGCGATTCGCGCATCAAGCAGCTCTTCGCGGATCCCAAGGCCGAAGAGATCGCATATTTTCGCGAGACGGGCATCTTCCCGATCATGCACGTCACGGTGATCAAGCGCGAGATCGTCGACCGCTATCCGTGGATCCCGACGAACCTCGTGAAGGCGTTCGACGCGGCGAAGGCGATCGCGTACCGGCGAGCCGGTAACCCGCGCGTCCCGACGCTGGCCTGGGCCCGCGATGCTTGGGACGAGCAGCGCGCGATTCTCGGCGAAGATCCGTTCCAATACGGCATGGGTGAAGCCAACCGCAAAAATCTCGATACGATTCTGCGCTACACCCACGAGCAAGGGATGATCGCGCGCCGCTTGCCGCTCGACGATCTCTTCGCCGCGACCGACCTGGGTGACGCCGGCGGCGAGGAAGCCGAACTCTAGCCGGCGAGCGCCTGCGAGCGGGGTTCGCCGGCGCTATGCCCACTGACCAGTGCGCCGGCGTTCGGGTCGAGACGCATGAAGGCAAGCGCCGCACAGGCTGCAAGTGCCGCGCAGGCGATGAAGGCGACGCGGAAATCTCCGACGGTGTAGGCCTGTGCTCCACCTGCGTTCCAGAGCGCTGCGAGGTGCAGCGCAAGCGCTCCGTAGGCGACGCCGATGCCGAACGACATTTGTTGAATCGTACTCGCGAGCGAACTTGCCGAACTCATCTGAGCCGGCGGCACGTCGACGTACGTAAGCGCGTTGAACGAGCCGAACTGCACCGAACGTGATAGGCCGGCCACGAAGAGAACACCGGCGATGACCGCCACCGGCATGCCGGCGCTGAACGTCGCGCACGCAAGGATCGTCAGCGCCACGACCATACCGTTGACGAGCAACGTTTGCCGGAAACCGAAGCGCCGCAAGATGCTCACCGAGAAAAACTTCATGGTAAGATCGCCCACCGCGCACGCGATGACCAGCGAACCCGACGCGAAGGCGCTCATCCCGAAGCCGACCTGAAAGAGCAGCGGCCACAGCAGCGGCGTCGCGCCGATCACGATCCGGAAGCCGGTTCCCGCGAACAGAGTGGCCAGGCCGAACGTCTGGATCCGGAAGAGCGAGAGATCGATCAACGGATGCGCGGCAACGCGCAAGTGCCGGTATGCCAGCAGGCAAAAGACTGCGCCGCCGCCGATCAGCAACGCCATGATCGCGGGTGGGATGCTCGGACGGCCGAGCTGATCGAGCCCGAACAGCAACGACCCAAGGCCTACGCCGCTAAGGATGAAGCCCGGTGTATCGAACGAGCGGCGCTGTTCGGACTTATGGTTCACCATGAACAACGCCACTAGCGCAAGGCCGAGCAATCCGAGTGGAATGTTCAGGAAAAAAATCCAGCGCCACGACGTGAACGTCGTGATGAATCCGCCGACCGGCGGCCCGAGTACCGGCGCGATCAACCCCGGAGTCGAGATGAACTGCATCATGTTGACGAGATCGCGTTTGTCGGTCGTGCGCAGCACGACGAGCCGCCCCACCGGCACCATCATCGCGCCACCGATGCCCTGCACGATGCGCGCCGCTGTAAACTCCCAGAGCCCATTCGAGAGGCCGCACAACACCGATGCTGCGGTAAAGATTCCGATTGCGGTCAAAAAAATCGTCTTCGAACCGAAACGGTCGGCCATCCATCCGCTCGATGGGATAAAGATCGCGAGCGTCAGCAGATAGGCCGACATCCCGATGCTCAGATTGACCGCGTTTTCGTGGAATGACTGCGCCATCTGCGGGAGCGCCGTCGCGATCACGCTGCCGTCGAGAAGTTCCATGAAGAAGGCGACTGCGACGATCAGCGCGATCAGGCGCTGACGATATTCGGGGCCGAAGAAACGTTTAATCGCTCAGGCCGCCGCTTCTGAGGCGAGTGGAACGGTCGTGATCTGGTGGGCTTGCAGCGCCGGCAACACGTCCTTGGCAAAGCGCCGGATCTGCTCGACGAACATCTCGTGCGGCATCGCTCCGCGGTTGAAGCTCAGTTGCACCGTGCCCGCACCGGCATGCTCGGCAGACTCGATAATCCGGTCGCGCACTTCCGCAGCCGTCCCCCACGGAAGCGTCTCGGCGTTCTTCTCGACGTCGGCCATCGTCATGTCGCGATAATCTGCGCGCGAGCGAGCGGCATACGCCAGGTTCTCCGGCCGCATGAAACTCGTGGAACTCTCGGTGAGGTAGCCGGTCTTGGTGTTGAGGTCGATTTCGGTCGTGTTACCGTGGCTGTAGAGGACGCGGTTGAAGTAGAGATGGTGCGGCCCGTATTCGCGCACGGCCTGCGCTTTGCTGTCGGCGACGTAGGCTTCCAGGCTGATCGTGATGTGGCCGGGCGTGACCTGGTGACCGTGCTCGGCCAGGCACTTTGCGTAGTAACGGATGATGTCTTCACGCTGGCCCCGCGAACCGAGACCGGGCGTGATCGGAATATCGTGCGCGGCCGCCCACTCGATCGATTCTTTGCTGCTCGAGATCGGGGTCCAAACCGGCGGCGCCGGCTGTTGCACCGGGCGCGGCCAAATCGCGACGTCGTGATACGACCAGAAACGGCCCTCGTAGGAGAACACGTCTTCGGTCCAGGCCTTCATGATGATGTCGTAGGCTTCTTCGAAACGCGCGCGCGACTCCGAATGCTTGACGTTGTGCACGTTGTATTCGCGTGGGATGCCGCGCGCGAAGCCCGAGATCAGCCGCCCGTTCGAGAGGCAGTCGAGCATCGCGAGTTCTTCCGCCAGGCGCAACGGTTCGTGCAACGGTAGCAGGTTGCCGTAGATCAACAGCTTGATGTTCTTCGTCCGTTGCGCGGCCGATGCGGCCATCAGGTTCGGCGAGTTCATCAACCCGTACGGCGACGTGTGGTGTTCGTTGAAGCCGACCCCGTCGTAACCCAGCTTGTCGAGCAGCTCCCACGCATCGAGATGTTCGGCGTACGTTCTCACCGCGACATCTGCCTTGAAATACTTTTTGGAGAGGGGATACGGCAGTTCTTTACCGACCCGCAAGTGCTCGAGGTTCTCGCCGTAGGGCAAGAGATCGAAAACGAAGACCTTCACCCACCCAGTGTAGCGCGTTTACTGAACGCGTTCAACGACTAAGGGCAGGGACGACCTGCCGAACGCCGCGTCCTAGGACCAGAGAACGAGCTCGCCGGCGGGACGCCGCCCGATGAACGATCCGATACCCATCCGGCGCGTTCCATCGTCGTTCGGGTTGAAGTGGACACGATGCGGGTTGCGTGAATTGAACATCACGACATCGCCCGCGAACGGCGTAAACGTGTGGCTTTCGCTTGCGGCAACGCGGGCCGGATCGAGCGGCGAGATCTCGTAGTACGTTCCGGCGGGGACCGTCGGTTCGAAATGATGGTTGTAGACCGTCGTTTCGCCGCCGACAGCCGTGCCGCTGGCGTAGAAGTTCGTCGCGATTTGCGCGCTGTTCGCGCCGATGGCATAGTCGGGCGCGCTGAAGCGCGCGAAATCCATGTGGAGATTCGTTCCGCCGGTCGTCTCGCGGATAATGCCCGCGTAGTAGCGTCCGTAACCGGGCTCCTGCGCAGGATCGATCGGGCGCTCGGGAACCACCGCGCGAACCCGTTCGATCAACCGCGCAATCGGATCGAATCCGCAGTGCGCAAAGACCTTGGCTTGATCGCTGTAGGATGACTCGACTTCCGCAAAATAAGCGGCCTTCGGCTTCTTGCGATATTCGAATTGCGGCACGCCGATGTACTTCGGCAACGCGCGCACGCTCGGTGACGCGACTTGGTACTCTTTGTTCAGGCCGACGGCATCCATCGCATCGACGAAAGCGCGGCACTCATCCGGCGTGGCGAAGCCCGCGATCCGGATACACGGTATTTCGTTCGCAAAGAGCGCGTCGAGGGTCTCGCGCGTCAGGCCCGGTTCGTCGTGGTTGCGCCACGGCGCGCCAATCACGCGATCCGCGAGCATGTCTTTCCCCTAACTCCCGACAAAAGCAATTTCATGGGTTCGCCTTTCCAAGCAAAATTCTTTTCATGACGTCCACGGAGGCCGCGCGGAGCCATACCGGCCGCGCGATCGCCACGATCGCTATCGTTTCAGGGACCTTCATGTCCGTCCTCAGTAGCACCGTCCTCAACGTTCCACTCGCCTACATCGCTCGCGACTTGCACGTCTCGATTGCGGATGCTTCGCTCCTCGTAACCTCGCAAGCCATCACCTTCGCGATGCTCTTGCCACTCGGGGATTGGGTCGGGAACCGGTTCGGCCGCCGCAACGTGTACTGCATCGTGATCGCGACGTACGGCGTAGCGGGCATCGCAGGCGCGCTGGCGCCGAACCTTGCCGTGCTCGTTGCTGTGCGCATCGTTCAAGGCATGTGCGCCGCCGGCATCGTGCCGCTCGTGATGACGTTGCTGGCCGAGCTCTACGACCCGAGCGAACGTCCACTCGCGCTGAGTGCATGGGCGATGGCCAACAGCGCCGGACAAGCGCTGGGACCGCCGCTGGGCGGCGTGCTGACGAGCTACTTCGGCTGGCGTTCGATCTTTGTCCCAACACCCATCCTCGCTGCGTTCGCGTGCATCGCCGCGTGGCGCTATCTGCCGGCCGACATTCCGCGAACGTTGCCGTTAGAGTGGCGCGGCGCCGGCACGCTAACCCTCGGCGCGCTGTTCTTGCTGGCCGCGTTCGCAGCCGTCCCGCAACTCGGCGTGCATTCGCCGTTGGTGGCACTCATCGCGCTGGCCGGTTGCGCGAGCACGGCCGCATTCGTCTGGATTATCCGCACGACCAAGAACCCGTTCATTTCACCGCAGGCGTTTCGCGAGCCGTCGTATCTCACGAGCTGCATCGGCGTGTTCGGCGCGACGACCGCCTTCAGCTCGGCGCTGTTGGCGATCCCGCTCTACCTCACCCAAGCGCGTTCGGTACCACTCGCCACCGCGGGCTTTATCACGTTGACCTTACCGCTGGCGATGGCGGTGATCGCGCCGTTCTCGAGCATCGCCGTGCGCCGTTTAGGCAGTGGGCGCACGATGCAGCTCGGCTTGCTTGCCCTCGCCGCCGCCACCGCTTCGATCGCTGCCACCGTAACGGCGCATCTCGGCATCATCGCACTGTTGCCGGCAATGGTCCTGATCGGTGCCGCCCTCGCTGCCCAATACACGGCCGGCGCGGTCGGCACCACGCATTCAGCCGCCGGACGCTACGGCGCGGGGATCGGCTTCTTTAACCTGCTGCGCGTCGGCGGCGCGGCAGCCGGTCCAGCCCTCGTCGCCATCGTCCTACAGCACGATGCCGTGGCGTATGCGGAAGTCTTCGCCATCTCGTGCGTTATCGTACTGGCAGCCTTCGCCGCCACCGTCGTTTCGGAAGCGCGTCAAGTCATCGGAAAGCCGACGTAGTTCTCCGCTAAACTCTGCGCGCCGGCGAGCGAACTTGAGATGTAGTCGAGCTCGGCCAGTTGGACTTTTCGATCGAATGGATTCTGATCGTCGAAGCGATGCAGCATCGACGTCATCCACCATGAGAAGCGCTCCGCTTTCCACACGCGGTTGAGCACGGTGGCTGAATAGCCGTCGAGCGTAGTCATCGAACCGTCTCGGTAGTAGCGCTCGAGGCCATGCGATAGCGCGACGACGTCGGCAATCGCCAGATTCATGCCCTTGGCTCCGGTCGGCGGTACGATGTGCGCCGAATCGCCGGCCAGGAACAGCCGCCCGTACTGCATCGGTTCGGTGACGAAGCTGCGCATCGGCGTGACGCCCTTCTGCGTGATCACGCCTTCGGTTAGTTGCGGCGCATCGTCGCCTTGCAAGCGTGCTTGCAGTTCGTGCCAGATGCGGGCATCCGGCCACTCATCGATGTCTTCATCGGGACGGCACTGCAAATAGTAGCGCTGCACCGCCGGCGAACGTTGGCTGAAAAGCGCAAACCCGCGATCGGTGTTGGAGTAGATCAACTCTTCGCAGACGGGTGGCGCGTCGGCGAGAATGCCGAGCCAGGCGAACGGGTAAACGCGATCGTAGAACGTGAGCTCGCCGTCGGGAACGCTCGGCCGGCAGACGCCGTGGAAACCGTCGCAACCGGCGATAAAATCGCACGTCAGGCGTTGCGCGTTTCCGGCTGCGTCGCGGAACCGGATCGATGGTTGTGCCGTGTCGAAACGTTCGATGGAGACATCGCTCGAGTCGAAGAGAATCTGGCCGCCGTCCGCGAGCCGCGCGGCGATCAGGTCTTTGACCACTTCGTGCTGGCCATAGACCATGATCGTTTTTCCGGTCAACTCGGCAAAATCGATGCGGTGGCTCGCCCCGCCGAAGCGCAGATAGATGCCGCGATGCACGAGCCCCTCGCGCGTCATGCGTTCGCCGAGACCGGTCGCGTTGAGCAGATCGACGCTGCCGTGCTCGAGCACGCCGGCGCGGATGCGTCCTTCGCAGTATTCGCGCGAACGGGCCTCGACGATGACCGATTCGATCCCGGCGCGATGGAGCAAGTGTGAGAGCATGAGACCGGCCGGCCCGGCCCCGACGATGCCTACCTGAGCGTGCATGCTGGAGTGATACGCGAAGCGTCCGTCAGCCTCATTGGCGACCAAGCAGCATCGTGCGCACCGCGTCGATCACGCGTCCGACCGGCGCGCGGCGGTAGTCCCAGATTGCATCGGGACCGGGCGGCAGCACGATCATCGTCGCGTTCGCCTCGAACACGACGACGCGCCCGGCACGATCTAGCGCAAAATCGATCCCAACGTACTCGAGCCCGATTGCATCGCGAACTCGTTCCAGCGCCGCAAGCGCCGGTGCGCCGAGCACGGCCCCCGGATCGGCCAGAAACCGCGCGTCCTCGGCCCGGTTCGCGGCATCGCCCGCCATGTCGGCCGTAAAATAATGTACCTTCCATTGCTGCGCCACCGCAACGTGCATCGGATAGAGGGTGCCGTCGACCGCCATCATGCGATACTTGCGCACGCGGCCGGCGCCGTCGCGCACGTCGACGAACTCGATGAGCAACACGTCGTCGCCGGGAAATCCGGCAATTGCATCTGCCAGATCGGCGGTACACTCGACGAACGTGAAGTGCCGGCCCGTATGAAAGCCGGGCGCGCGAACGAGCAGCGGAAACGCGAAGCCGTGCTGCTCCGCGAGAGCCGCGCCGCGGCTGCGCAGATCCGCTAGCGGCACGCTCACGATGCGTGGCGCGACGATACCGTCGAGCGCCGCAAGCCGTGCCGCATTGGCTTCACGCGCAGTTGCGAGAACGCGTTCGGGTTCGTTGATCACCGGCACCGCCACGGCGGCAAGTAGCTGCTCCATCGCATGCAGCGCCGGGCCAGCGCGGTCGGCATCGCTGATCGCGTTGAACACGACGTCGACCGGCGGCAGCAGCGGCGTCCCGTCATAGAGATCCGCGACCAGCGTCGTCGTGCGGAAGATCCGGTCATCGAGAAACGTCTCGGTATACAGCGTCCCGCCGCCCGCGCTGACCAGCAGCAGCACGTCGAGCGGCGGCTCCGGTCCGCGATACGGCGCGGTCGTCAATGCCCGGCCGGCAAAGCCGAGCCGGCGGTGGTGCAGGGCTTCATCCTCGCGCCCCAGCCGCGTGAGGGCGTAGCTCAATCCCTGATGCGCTTCCGAGCGCTGCGGATCGATGGCCAGCGCCGCTTCGTAATGCCGGCAGGCCGCTTCATAATCGGTATCCGCGAAGTACACGTTGGCCAAATTTGCGTGCGCCAGCGACGATCCCGGATCGATCCCAAGCGCGCGCTCGTACACCGTGCGGGCCGCAGCGCGAAAACCGCGCTGGGTAAGAAACGTTCCGAAATCGTTGAGCGCGCGCAGATGATCCGGCACCCGGGCGACGATCCTTAGATACACATCGCGCGCGTCATCGGGGCGGTCCAGGTCGGCCAGTAGCCGGGCGCGATCGAGCGCGAGGTCGACCGACAACGGGTCCTCGCGCAATCGCGCATCGAGTCGCATCAAGGCGTCCTCGCGCTTGGCGCGCGTCTGCGCCCACGGGTTCATCGAGCGGCTCTTCGCCGAGCCCGTTGCCGGAACCGCGAGGGCGCAACCCGCACCACGATGACCGCCTTTTGGGCGTCATGCATGTTCCCGACGATATCGCCCGCACCGCCTCCGTTCATTGGGAAGGCGACGTGGCCAAGGGCCACGGTACGATCAAGACCGGCAGCGGAATAGTCAGCGCAGACTATTCGTTCGGCACCCGCTTCGCGGCCGAGCCGGGCACCAATCCCGAGGAACTGCTCGCGGCGTCGTATGCCGCGTGCTTCACGATGGCCCTCGATGCAACGTTGACGCGCTCCGGACACTCGCCGACGTCGATCGACACGAGCGCGAAGGTGCACTTGCACCGCCAAGACGGCGGTTTTGCGATCCCGCAGATCGAGTTGACCACCGTCGCCGTCGTTGCGGGAATCCTGGATGATGAGTTCGCGAGCCTCGCACAACAGGCGAAAGAATCGTGTCCGATCGGCAAACTGCTGCACGCAGTGCCGACAACGCTGAACGCGAGCCGGAAGAGCTAGGATGCCGAGGCCGCCAGGACGATGACGATTCCGGCGCCCGCCGTCAACCCGTAGAGGGCGACGCCGAGAAACGGCAGGCTGGCGAAGCTAAGGTGCGCGACGTAGTGCGGCACCGCGAACGCACCCGCGACGATGGCGGCCGGCACGACCGCAAGGAAGGCCGGCGCCGGCGCACCGAACGCCGCGTTCCCGACGAGCAATAACAGCAGTATCGCGCTCGTCGCGAACGTGCGTGCGGCGATCGCCGCGTACGCAACGCCCCAGCGAACGACGAGATTCCGCTTTCCGGCCACCGTATCCGAGGCGACGTCGGGAATCTCGACCGAGATCATCATCGCGAACATCGCGCAAACGCCCGGCAACGTCGCGAGGAGGGCGTGCGCGTCGAGCGCGTGCGCGAACGCCGCATAACCCGCGAGCGGGACGAGTAGCGCGACGACTGCGATCGTATCGAGTTCGCCGAGCCCACGTGCCAGCAACCGCACCGGCGGCGCGCTGTACGTCCAAGCGAGTCCGGCAATCGCAAGCGCGACGAACGCGACCACCACATCGCCTGTGAGTGCGGCGCGCAGTGTCGCAAGAAGGCCGATCGCCGCACACGCGCGCGCCGCAAAAAGTGCAACCCACGGCGACAATTCCCCGGCGGGTAACACGCCGCTGCCACCCGACCAGGGCGTGCGTGAATCGAGCGCATCCGTCGCCCGATCGAAATAATCGTTCGCGAAGTGCACCATGAGGTGGAACGACGTGACGATCAGTTGGCCCCAGAAATAGGCCGCCCAGCCGATCGAAAATCCGTCGTAATGCGCGACGGCGGCGCCGAGCCCGAACCCCGCAAAGCCGCCGATTAAAAACGCCGGTCGCGCGAGTCGAACGAACGCGCGGACGCGGCGCACCCCTAGCGCGCGATCAACTGCCGGTGCAGTCCGGCCCAGTCGTCGAGATCGTTGAGCGCGCTACCCAGTTCGAGCCCGTCAGCGATCGGACCTAATTGCTCGCGGCGCAGGGCCGCACGTTCAGGCCGCAACTTGTACGAGCCGATTTGCGCGTTCAGTGCTTCAACGGTAGCCGGCGTCAACGTGGTCGCGTGACGCTGCACCCACGCTTCGGCGGTGAGATAATCGATCTGCTCGGTTTCAACGTACGTTGCGAACGCATCGCGATCGAATCCGAGAGCGTCGGCGACCATTTCGTCAAAGCCGCCGGCACCGTGCCGATAGCCCTCGGGTAAACGCGCGACGCCGTGCAGACGATGTTTCAACCATAGTCGCGGTAGGTGATACACACCGAGCGGTCCGGTGAGGATCGTGCTAATTGCGGGGATCATCGGCGTCGAAGGCGCGCCGGAGGCGAGCAGCTGCTGGTGCACGCCGTCCCAGTCATCGAGTTGATTGAGCGCAACGGCAAGCGTGTATGTTCCGGCGGTGAGCCCGAAACGCGTCGTCCATTCGGTGAGACGCGGATCGGGCATGACGAACGATAGCGTCATCTCGTTGTACTTCGCAATCGTCGGCGCGGAAAGATCGCGTGCGTTCGCGCGAATCCACGTTTCACACGCCGCGTAATCCGGTGCATCGGAAGCGATGAGTGCGGCGAACGCGTCGCCGTCGACGCCGATCGTGCTGAGCAGCGCTTCGTCGCTGCCGCCGTTACCGTGGCGGTATCCCGCAGCTAGCGCGCCGGCCGCGTAAGCGCGCATTTTCAACCAGAAGCGCGGGAGGTGGGTGATGCCGAGAGGTCCGGTTTGGGCGCCGCTGATGAGCGGAACGAACCCGGTCGGAGCGGCCGGCGCGGTGGTATCCATCGGCGACGACGATTCGCCGCCGTCAGGTTAGATGCTGCCGAGCTTCGGGCCCCAGCCGACGAATGGGCCGCCGGCCGGCGACGCGCCCCCGGGGCGATGGACGAGGCGGATGTTGACGGTGCCGGTAGTTGTGACGTTCATGCCCCAGGTACGGGGGCCCGGGTCGATTGTTTCGGGCATCAACCCGGACCCCACTTGACCATTTATGCAGATCATGTATAATTATGCAGTGCTAACAATGCCTGCGGCCGGGCGCCTTCGTGGGCGCAACGTGCTGACGATGCTCGACCTCTCGCCCGATGAGCTGGCCAGCCTGCTCGGGACGGCCCAAACCCTCAAGGCAGCCGGCCGCGAGCAGCAGCGCTTCCTCCAGGGCAAGAGCCTTGCAATGCTCTTCGAGAAGCCCAGCCTGCGCACGCGGGTCTCGTTCGAGATCGGGATGACTCAGCTCGGCGGCCACGCCGTTATCGCCCACGGTCAAGACTTTCTGCTCGGCAAACGCGAAACGCCCGAAGACGTCGCGCGCGTGCTTTCGCGGTATGCCGACGCGATCGTCGTGCGCACGCACGAACACGAACCGCTGCAGCGTTTCGCGGCTGCCTCAACGGTACCGGTGATCAACGGTCTCTCGCAAGCCGCTCATCCCTGCCAGGCCTTAGCCGACATGCTCACGATCAAGGAGCGGTTCGGCACGCTGCACGGTTTGCGGATCGCGTATGTCGGCGACGGTCGCAACAACATGGCCTATTCGCTTGCCGAAGCCGCCGCGATGAGCGGGATGTCGGTCACCTTCGCTTCACCGATCACGCATCGGCCGCCGGATGCATTCCTGGCCCGCGTGGTCGAATTGGGCAAACCCTACAACGTGACCGCGCGCGCGTTCACCAGTCCGCTGCGCGCCGTGCGCGACGTCGACGTCGTGTATACCGACGTGTGGACATCGATGGGCGAAGAAGCCTTCAGCGAACGCAACGCGGCCGCGCTGCGCACCTATCAGGTCAACGAAGAACTGATGGCCGCCGCCGCTCCGCACGCGCTCTTTATGCACTGTTTGCCCGCGCATCGCGGCGAAGAAGTCACCGCCGGCGTGATCGACGGGCCGCATAGCGTCGTTTTCGATCAAGCCGAAAATCGCATGCACGCGCAAAAGGCGCTGTTGCTTGCCCTGATGACCGATCTACGCGGCTTGGGAGACGATCTATGAACGTTGTCGACGCGAACCTGCTGCAACCCAAGACGAAGCGCCAGCGCGCGATTCTCGCACTCATTGCCGCGCGCCCCGTGCGCTCGCAAGAAGAGCTGGGCTCGCTGCTCGAAGCGCAGGGCTACGAGGTCACGCAGGCGACGATCTCGCGCGACATCAAGGAACTCGGTCTGATGAAAGTGCCGCTCAAGGGCGGTACCGGCGGCCAGTTCAAGTACATCGAGCCCAACCTCGGGCCGATGTTTTCCTCACGCCTGCATCGGATCATCGCCGAATTGGTCGGCAGCGTACGCGGAAGCGTGAACCAGATCGTCCTGCGCACGCCCCCGGGCGGCGCGATGATGGTTGCTTCGGCAATCGATTCGGCGGGCTGGCCCGAAGTGCTGGGAACCCTTGGCGGCGACGATACGGTTCTGGTGATCGTCGACGACCCGGATAAACTCTCTATGATTATGCAGCGTTTCGAAGACATGCGCGCTGAATCGTAAACAAAGGAAAACAATGCAGATCGTTCTCGCATATTCCGGCGGACTCGACACGTCGGTTTTGCTCAAACAATACATTGAAGCCGGTCACGACGTCGTCGCGATGACGCTGAATCTGGGCGAAAGCGACATGGTTTCGGGCGACGGCTCGCAAGCCGCGCTCGACGCCGTGCGCCAGAAGGCGCTCGATCTCGGCGCAAAGGACGCCGTGCTGGTCGATGCGCGCGAACGCTTCGTTGAAGAGTACGCGTACAAAGCGCTGGCCGCGAACGCGCGCTATCAGGGCACCTATCCGCTCTCCGCTGCGCTTTCGCGCCCGCTGATCGCCGATCTGCTGGTTGAGGTCGCACAGAAGTACGGTTACGATGCGGTCGCTCACGGCTGCACCGGCAAAGGGAACGATCAGGTTCGGATCGAGGTCGGGGTGCGCGCGCGTGCGCCGCACCTCAAGACGCTCGCGCCATTGCGTGAAAAACCGCTCTCGCGGCCGGATGCGATCGCCTATGCGCAAAAGCACAACGTGCCGATCTCCCACACCGCGGCCAAACCGTATTCGGTCGATGCCAACTTGTGGGGCCGCTCGATCGAAGCCGGCATTCTCGAAGATCCCTGGAACGCGCCGCCCGAAGATGCCTACGCCTGGACGGTGAATCCGGCCGAGGCGCCGGCGGCCGGCACGGAGATCGTGCTGTCGTTCGATCGCGGCGTGCCTTCGATGAACGGCGAAACCGGCGCAACGTTTCTCTTCAACCTCAACAAGATCGCGGGCGCCAATGGCGTCGGCCGCCTCGACATGATCGAGGATCGCGTCGTCGGTTTGAAGTCGCGGGAAGTCTACGAGTGCCCCGGTTCCGTCACGCTGATCGACGCGCACATCGCGCTCGAGCGGCTCGTGCTCACCAAAGAAGAACTGCGTCTCAAAGCGCAGCTCGACCAGCGCTACACGGAATTGATCTACGACGGCCAGTGGTCGTCGCCGCTGCGCGACGCGCTCGATGCGTTCAACGCGAAGATCGCGGAACGGATGACCGGTGACGTGCGCGTGAAGCTCATTCGCGGCCGTGCGGTCGTGACGGGTTCGCGCTCGCCCTATGCCCTCTACAGCGAATCGCTTGCGACCTACGGTAACGACGATACGTTCAAGCACGATGCGGCGACGGGCTTCATCGAGATCTGGGGCTTGCCGATTGCCGCGGGGTCGGCCAAAGCGGCGGAAGCCGCGCAGCGTTCGACGCTCGTGACCAGCTAAGACGCTATGGCGAGTACCGAAGAGCAAGCCGCGTTGCAATGGGGAGGACGGTTTGCCGTCGCTCCCGATGCCGCATTGATTGCCTTCGGCTCGTCGCTCGAAGACGATTTGGTGCTGGCGCCGTTCGACGTGCTGTGCTCGCGCGCGCACGTCACCGCGCTCCTCGGAGGCGGCCTGCTCTCGGGCGTTGCCGCGGGCGAGTTGCACGCCGCGCTCGAGGTGGTCGCCGAGGAGATCGCCGACGGCAGCTTCGTCACGTTTGCCCGCAACGGTACGTTCGAAGATGTCCACGGGGCAATCGATGCGCGCGTGCGCGAACTCGCACCGGATGCCGGCGCCTCGCTGCACGCCGGCCGCAGCCGCAACGATCAAGTCGCAACCACGCTTCTTTTATACACGCGCGATCGCGCGCGCCGCGGCGTTCGCCTCGCGCTGTCCATCGCAGATGCCCTCGAAGACCGCGCGCTCGGTGCGCTCGAAGACGGAACGCTACTCGCTGCAACGACGCATTGGCAGCCCGCGCAGCCGGTTTCGCTCGCGTTCTGGCTCGACGGCGCCGCACAAGGCTTCGTTCGCGCTGCTACGCGCTTTGCGCGGGTCGCGAGCGATGCGGCGCGCTTCTGCCCGCTCGGTTCGTCCGCGCTCGCCGGCTCGTCGCTGCCGCTCGACCGCGCCGCCGCTGCCCGGGAACTCGGCTTCGCCGAACCGTCCCGCAACGCGCTCGACACGGTCGGTGATCGCGATGTCGCGCTCGACCTGCTGCACGCCGCGGCGCGCGCCGTGGTGGCTGCATCGCGGCCCAGCGAAGAGTTCGTGCTGTGGACGACGCCCGCGTTCGGCTACGCCCGGCTCGGTGATGCGGCCGCGACCGGCTCGAGCTTGATGCCGCAAAAGAAAAATCCCGACCCGTTCGAACTCGTGCGGGCCGCCGCCGCGCGCACCCTGGGCACGTACACCGGCGCGCTTGCCAGCACCAGCGGCATCGGCTTGTCGTATCACCGCGACCTTCAGGAAACGAAAGCGCAGATCATCCATGGCACCGAGCACGCCCTAGCCGCGCTCGATGCGTTCGCGCGCGCCTTCGCGCACCTGCAGTTCAACGCCGATGCGATGGAAGCACGCGCCGCCGAAGGTTACACCGTCGCGACCGACTTGGCCGATGCGATGATCGCCGGCGGTGCGACGGCGCGCGAAGCGCACGCCGCGGTCGGCGAACGCGTACGGCTGGCCGAACGGCAAGGCCGGGCCCTCGACGACGGCGACATCGCCGCGATCGGCGTCAGCGACGCTCCGCTCGATGGCGCGGCATCAATCCGCGCCAAGCGAACGAGCGGTTCGCCGAATCCCGACATGGTCGGCGATTCGATCGCCGCCACGCAGCGAGAGATCGCTGCCATCGCGAAAGAACTCGCATGACGACCGTCCACGTGGTCGGCGCGACGGGCTATGCCGCGGCCGAGCTGATCCGCTTGCTCGCCGCGCACCCCGACGTCAACATCGGCACCGTCGAGAGCAGCAGTTCGGCCGGCGCGCGCATGTGCGACCTCTTTCCGTCGCTGCCCTCGCTCGAGATCGTGTGTTCGCCGACGGGAACCGTGCGCGAACGCGTGCATCCCGGCGACGTCGTTTTTCTGGCCGGCAATCAGGAGGTTGCCCACGAACATGCGCCCGCCTTGCTCGCCGCCGGCGCGCGCGTCATCGATCTCTCGGATGCCTACCGGCTCACCGATCGCGCCCAAGGCGCCGTCTACGGTTTACCCGAGCGCTATCGCGACCAGATCGCGCGCAGTTCGTTCATTGCGAATCCCGGTTGTTACGTCACCGCCTCGCTCCTCGCACTGATTCCGCTGGGTTCGCTCGGCGAGCGAATCGCTACGGTCATCATCGATGCGAAGAGCGGCGTGACGGGCGCCGGCCGTAATCCGAAAGTGCAGACGCTCTTCGGCGAAGTGGCCGAAGACGTGTTTCCGTACGGCCTCGAGGGGCATCGCCATCAACCCGAGATCGTGCAGGAAGCGCGCGCCGCGGGGATCGACGCACCGATCGTCTTTTCGCCGCACGTCGTTCCGCTTCGCCGCGGCATTCTCGCCGACGTCTATCTCGTGCCGCGCGCCCCAATTACTCGCGACGAAGTGGAAGCGCTCTACGTCCGGTTCTATGCGAACAACCCGTTCGTGACCGTGTTCACGGATAAACGCGTGCCGCATCTTCCGGCCGTCGAAAAAACGAACAACGCACAACTGAAGGTCGCACAGCGTGACGGGGTGATCCACATCCTCTCCGCGCTCGACAACCTGGGGAAAGGCGCTGCCGGTCAGGCCGTGCAGAATATGAACATCATGCTGGGACTCCCGGAGGAACGTGGACTCGATGCTCGCACCGCTGTCGGCTGATTCGATTCGGCTCATCGAGGTCCGGGGCGGCCTGGGTGCCGTGCCCGGCGTCCGTCTCGCCGGCGTTCACGCCGGGATCAAGAAACGCAAGACCGATCTCGCACTGATCGCGCTCGAGGGACCGCACGTCTGCGCCGAAGTCGTAACCACGAACGAGATCAAGGCTGCTCCGCTCGTCGCATCGACCGGGCACCTCGAGTTCGACGGCGAGCAAATGGGTGCCGTCGTGGTGAACTCCGGTTGTGCGAACGCGTGCACGGGCGAACGCGGCTTGCGCGATGCGCGCGCGACCGCACGTCAAGCCGCGGCGCTCCTCGGCTTGCGCCCGACCCAAGTGGTGGTCGCATCGACCGGCGTCATCGGCGTCTATTTGCCGATGGACCGCCTCTCCAAAGGTCTCGAACGCGCCGTCAAAGTGCTCTCGCACGGGCCCGAGGCGTGTTTCGACGCGGCCGAGGCGATCATGACGACCGATCACGTGCCAAAAATGGCGGCGTATGCATGGCACGAGGGCGAGCATCGTTACGTCGTCGGCGGCATCGCGAAAGGTTCGGGCATGATCAGCCCCTCGATGGCGACGATGCTCTCGTTTGTCGTCACCGATGCGCCGATGTCGCGCGCCGGTTTGCAAGCCGCGCTACGTGAAGCCTGCGACGGCAGCTTCAACATGATCTCGGTCGACGGCGACATGTCGACCAACGACTCGTGCTACGCCTTCGCCCGCCCCGGGACGGAGGGCGCAACGCCCGGCTTCCGCGCGGCGCTTTCGGCGCTGTGCCGCGATCTCGCCGTGGCGATGGTGCGCGATGGTGAGGGTGCGACGAAGACGCTCGTATTCAACGTGACCGGCGCGAAAGACGAAGCCCAGGCCCGCACGATTGCGCGTGCGGTGATCAACAGCTCGCTCGTGAAGACTGCGCTGTATGGCGAAGATCCGAACTGGGGTCGCGTCATCGCGGCCGCCGGTGCGGCCCGCGCCGGACTCGATCCGGAGAAGTGGTCGCTCAAGCTCGGCGGCCAGCAGTGGGTTGACCTTGGCGCCATCGAAGCGTTGAGCGAAGCCGAAGCGCATCTGCTGCTCGAAGAACAGACGATTGAAATCACGCTCGACCTCGGCATCGGCGACGCCGTAGCCACCGGCTGGGGCTGCGATTTCTCCACCGACTACGTCAGGATTAACGCTCACTATCGAACGTAGTTCGATAGTGAGCGTTAATCCGTTGCGGTGCTCGC
>Ga0182030_10004785_pt1 | contig 28897 bp, 28 predicted proteins | sample 812S3MmetaG_FD_121299 | JGI IMG/M metagenome (GOLD analysis project Ga0182030, IMG submission 121299) | Permafrost microbial communities from Stordalen Mire, Sweden - 812S3M metaG (Illumina Assembly) | ecosystem: Environmental > Terrestrial > Soil > Wetlands > Permafrost | place: Sweden...
GTGAGAGATGTTGGCGCTCAAAGTCCGTAAGGTGGGAAATTCGCTCGGGCTCGTGCTTCCGAAGGAGGTGGTCAGCCGCCTCCGTACTAGCGAGGGGGAAGAGGTGTTCCTTCTCGAGGGTCCTAACAACACGTACCGGCTCACGCCCTTCGATCCAGCTTTCCAAAAGAAGATGGAGAAGGCTGAGGACATTTTGTCGCGCTACCGGAACACGCTCCACGTCCTATCGAAATGAGCGAGCCGGTCTGGATCGCGGACGAGCTCGCGCTCGCGATTCATGATCGGCAGCTTGTCGAACACGGGGGCGCTGAAGGCCTGCGTGACGAAGCACTCCTCCAATCTGCACTCGGACGGCCGCTGAACCATTTCGACTACGGGAGCACCGATATCGTCGAGCTTGCCGCCAAGTACACAGCGCGCATTGTGCAGAATCACCCCTTCGTAGACGGTAACAAGCGCACGAGTTTCGTTGTCGGCATACTCTTTCTCGAACTCAACGGCTATCGCTTCACCGCAAGCGAGGAAGCGGCGGCCCAGGCCGTCATTGAACTCGCCGCTGGCAGGATGGACGAAACGGGTTTCTGCCAATTCCTGCGTGCCAACTCGAAACGAACGTAGAGAGCTTACGAGTGGTGGGCTTACCGCGGGTATTCGAACGGCCAAGATACCTAGAACTCTGGAGGTTTTCTCGCTGATTTCGGTTCCGTACCAGGAGCAAATAAATCAATAGGTTACCGAACTTTTCTCGAACTTCTCTGAATCGTTTGTCCTGCAGGCAGCCTAGGCGATCTTCACTGGCGAGGCCGAGCGTCAACCGTATGTGAGGTCTGTGCTCTGTCCGACCTCGATAATATATCCGTCAGGATCGCGGATGTAGCAACGCGTCTCGCCGTACTTGGGGATCGGCTCCGTGATGAACTCCGCTCCTCGACTTTTCCATAATTCATAGCACGCTTGAATATCCGCAACGCGGAAATTCATAAAGCTGTTGATGTGATTCGGATCGGGGACGCTGAGCGTTACCGTCGGCTTATCCGGGGTCGGTCCGCCTCCAACGTTCAGAATCATCCAAATATTCGCAAGCTGAAGGTACCCAGGCGCGTTGCCGTCACCCAGGCTCAGAATGCGAGCGCCGAAGACCTTTTCGTAGTAGCGAGCCGACCGCTCGATGTCGGCGACGGTGAGAAAATGCGCGATGCTGATCCCCTCTCGCGGGGGCATCTCATAACTCTTCTGCCCAATTTGTACGCTGCTCATTGACGACTCCATTCCGATAAACGGTGCGCATCGGCTGATGCGCGCAGGCTTGTCCCCTTGATCAGACCGCGATCCGCAATCGCAGCAGGGGAATACGACTGGAGAGGGCCCTGAAAACACGACTGCCCGCCAGTGAGCGCGCCATCGATGACCCGGAGGCGACGCGTGCGCCTACCCCCCACCCTACTAGGAAGCCCAGTATCGTCCCGAAGGTTAGTAGACCCAGAATCGAGAAGATCACGACCGCGTTCCATATTATTTGCGCCATTCCGTCGAGCCGGCCCAGCAAATGTTGCAGGCTCCAGAAAACGCCGAACAGCACTCCCATTGTGGGCAATATCAGCAGCAGTTGAAATACAAGCACGCCTGCGACCGAACCGATGATGGCGAAGGTCACGAGCCTGACAAATCCAATGAAGGCGGACATCTACAGGTCGCCGACGAACCGATAGCCCGCGATTTTCAAATTCTCCCTGACGCTTGCCGATTCCGCATCGCCGATTTCTGGCGTCGCGCGGATATCGTACGTGGCACCGCTGGGGACTCGGAGCTCATCCTTCAGAAACGATATGATATCGCTGCACGCAATCGAACTACCTTGTTCTTCATGGGAAAGTGCCACCACGCACAAATGGTGTACGCCGTCCAGCGTGACCAAGACATCCGCCTTCTTACCAGGCTGAGATGAGACGGATGTTGGCGCATTGCTCGGCGCGCCGCATCCCACGACACTAACGCTCAGCGCCATAAAAGCCGCTGTACGTACCATTTTCATGACCACCCGGCGAAAAATTCTACGAGTAGTAGGCCTACGTGGACCGCGGGGAACACAGGTTTGCCGATGGTGAGGAACATATTGATATTGCTGAATTAATGCGTCCGCTATGGGCGGTAGCGGCAAGTCAGGCGCTACGGTGATAATCCACCATATCCGATTCCGCGCAATTGACGCAATATAACCGGCTTCTTGGGGCATGTGCCCCATCACAATCCAACACAGAGATTGAGCCTATGAGACCGACCGTTAGCATAGAAAAAATTACCGTCGACAAGGGCCTGTACGACTTCGTCAACAGCGAAGTAATGCCTGGAACGGGTGTACAGCAGCATGAATTTTGGCATGGCTTCGCCGCTTTTGTGGCGGAGATGGCACCACGCAATGCAGCGCTGTTGCGCCGCCGCGATGAACTGCAGTCTCAGATCGACGCATGGCACCGAGCAAATCCCGGTCCGGATTTCGACCCGGTGAAGTACCGCGAGTTCTTGAATGAAATCGGATACCTGGTCCCGGAGAAGACAGGCTTCAGCGTCGGTACCGCCAACGTCGACGCGGAAATCGCACACATCGCAGGCCCGCAGTTGGTGGTTCCGGTCAGCAACGCACGCTACGCGCTGAACGCTGCCAACGCCCGATGGGGAAGCCTATACGATGCCCTGTATGGCACCGATGCCATTGCAGAAGATGGGGCACCCCGCGGCGGCAAGTACAACCCGCAACGCGGCGCAAAGGTAATCGCATTTGTCCGCGATTTCCTCGACAAATATTTTGCCCTCGCCGACGGTTCGCACCGAGACGCCGTCGGCTACCGGCCTGGCGGCTCGAATCTCGAGGTGCACCTGAAGAGCGGCAAAGTGACCGGACTCAAGGACCCCGCCGCTTTTCTAGGGTTTCAGGGCGACGGTGCTTCACCAACCGTAGTGCTGTTGGTGCACCACGGGCTGCACGTGGAATTGCACGTAGATCGAACTCACTACATTGGCCGCGACGATGCCGCGGGCGTCAGCGATGTGGTGCTCGAGTCTGCGATCACCACCATTCAGGATTGCGAGGACTCGGTCGCCGCGGTGGATGCGGACGATAAGATACACGTGTATCGCAATTGGCTCGGTTTGATGCGCGGCACTCTGGAGGCGCGCCTGGAGAAAGGCGGCGGCGCCGTGGTGCGCCGCTTGAATGCCGATCGACCGTACAAAACCCCGTCGGGCAAGAATCTGATTTTGCCCGGGCGCAGTCTCATGCTGGTGCGCAACGTCGGCCACCACATGCTGTCGGACATGGTCACCCTCGGGGGCAGGCCCATCCCGGAAACGTTGATCGACGCCGCGATCACCGGCCTGATCGCCGTGCACGATCTGCGCGGGGATGGAGCGCGCAAGAATTCGCGCGCGGGATCGGTGTACATCGTCAAGCCCAAAATGCATGGTCCTGATGAAGTGGCTTTTGCGGTCGATGTGTTCGCGGCGGTCGAGAAAATTCTCGGCATCGCCGCCAATACTTTGAAGATCGGCATCATGGACGAGGAGCGCCGCACCACTGTGAACCTGCAGGAATGCATTCGCGCGGCGCGCGAACGCGTGGCGTTCATCAACACGGGCTTCTTGGATCGCACCGGCGACGAAATCCATACCTCCATGGAGGCAGGTGCCGTGCCGCGCAAAGCCGAATTGAAAAAGGCGATCTGGCTGGATGCCTACGAACGGCAGAACGTCGATATTGGACTTGCCTGCGGCTTGCGCGGGCATGCGCAAATTGGCAAAGGCATGTGGGCGATGCCCGACCTCATGGCAGATATGCTCAAGGCGAAAGTTGCGCATCCCCAAGCCGGCGCCAACACCGCTTGGGTGCCCTCACCCACCGCCGCCACCCTGCACGCGCTGCATTATCATCAAGTCGACGTCGCCGCCGTTCAGACCGAACTCGCGAAGCGGCGGCGTGCCGAATTGAGCGAGATTCTCACGCCGCCGCTGGCCGCCAAGCCTCGATGGAGCGAGGCGGAAGTCACGGAGGAACTCAACAACAATGCGCAAAGTATTCTGGGGTATGTGGTCCGCTGGGTTGACGCCGGTATTGGGTGCTCCAAGGTGCCCGACTACTATGATGTCGCCCTCATGGAGGACCGCGCTACACTGCGAATTTCAAGTCAGCACGTCGCCAACTGGTTGCGCCATGGGATCTGTTCCCATGATCAAGTCATGCGGGCTTTCAACGATATGGCTCGCATCGTAGACACCCAAAACGCGGGTGACCCGAGCTATCGACGGCTGGCGGAGAATTCCGGCGACAACGCCGCATTCCAGGCTGCCTGCGATCTCGTCTTCAAAGGACGAGAACAGCCCAATGGCTACACCGAGGCGATCTTGACGGCGCGCCGAACGGAGCAAAAAGCAAAGTCGCGGCACTAACGCGCGTCGCTAACGCGCGTCGCTAACCGCGTGTCGATCGACGCATCGATGTGGACCTCGCCGCCAATGCCACCGTGTCGGGGTGACGGTGAGCCAGTGCGAGATCCAATACCGGCCGCGGGCTTGCCGGCCGCGCCGCTCGCGGCGGACGTTGCGAAATCTTGCTCGAGGACTCCCAAAGAATGACCATTTGGTCGTGCAACGTAGCCAATTGCTTGCGCTGCCGCAGGATTTCGCGGCGCACCTCGCCGGTGTCGAGCACGATCACGCTGTCGCAGGTCGGACAACTCATGTGCCGTTTTGCACTCAGCCAGCTCATTGTCCGCGATTCTAGCCACCCGCACTGCCAGCAGCGAACATCGATTTCCCGCCCTTCGATTATCTGTTGCAAATCAGCCATAACGTCTCCGCAAACTTCCGCGCCATCAGATGCCTCTGTACACAAAGGCGGCGTATTGACACTGAGGCGCAGCAGCCCTTAAATCCAGCGGTTTTTCGCGCGTGGTACATCGCGATATTTCGCATTGCCGTGTTGATACGAGATCTAACTCGCACATGAATTCTGTTCTTCACGATAAACTGCAATATTGCGGCGCATTCGGGCTGAGAATCGATCTTCCAAAAATGTGACGTGGAGCGCGTTCATCGGGGTTGCTGTGAGGCAAACCCTGTGCGGTCTACACGTGACTCGCTGGCAAGAGGCGGCTGCGTAGCTTGCTCAGGCGCCCACTCCACGGCAGTTCCCGCTCAAACCACGCCGCCATATTGAGCAACGCGGCGTCCTCACCGAGCGGCCCCGCCAGCTGCACTCCGATCGGCAATCCCTCCCGCGACTGCGCCAGCGGCAGAGATATGGCAGGCTGCCCGGTCACGTTGAACAGCTCCGTGTAGGGTGCGAATCGGTACGAATCCTCATTCCATTGCTCGAGCGTGAATTTCGCGGTGCGCCCATCGATGCTGCCCGTCGGCACCGCGCATAGGGCAGTGCTCGGTAGTATCAATACATCGATTTCCCGGAACGCCTCAGCCATGTCACGTGTCGCAGCCGTAAGTGCGCGGCGCGCGCGCTCATAATCGATCGCGTTACAACGTTCGCCCATCTCGATGCAGGCCCAGGTCAGAGCCTCGAGTTCGCGCGGCAACGGCGCCCGTCCCACAAATTGGCGCAGGTGATCGATCTCTTCGGCGGTTGCGCTCATCCAGATTAGTGCCGCCGCTGGCGCGATACGAGCGGCCGTGGCCGGGTATTGGAATGCGCTGATCCGATGTCCGGCCTTTTCCAGCAGGGCCGCGGCCTGCTCCACAGCGGCACCGATATCCTCGCTCGGCAGGATTCCGCCAGGCGCGCGCAACGCCATACCGATCCTCAAACTCGGTGGCTCCGCTTGCAGCGCGGCGAGGAAAGGGCTCGCCGGGCGACGCAGGGGCACTCGGGAGGCAGGCTCGGGGCCGCAGGTCAGATCGAGCATCAGCGCCGAGTCGCGCACGCTTCGCGTCAACACATGTTCACAGTCCAATCCGCCGGCCAATTCATCGTGATACGGACCTACAGGCACCCATCCTCGGCTCGGCTTCAGTCCCACCAAACCGCATGCGGCGGCCGGCACGCGTATCGAGCCACCGGAGTCGGTCGCGTGCGCGATCGGTACCATGCCAGACGCCACCGCCGCAGCAGCGCCTCCGCTCGACCCACCCGGGGTGCGGCTCAGATCCCAGGGGTTGTGCGTCGCGCCTCGCCAGGTCGGCTCGGTGACGAATTCGCCCGCGAACTCGGGCGTATTGGTGCGGCCTAGAATCGTGAGGCCCGCGCTACGCCAACGCAACGCCAGCGGTGCATCCTGCGCTGCGACCGGCATGTCGGCGAGCCAGCGGCAGGATGAGGTCAGGTGCAATCCCTTGACCTCAATGTTCATATCTTTCGCCAGGAAGGGTACTCCGGCCAGGGGCAAGCGGCGATCTGTCGAGGCCGCCGCGGCGTGCGCCGAATCGTAGTCTAGCTCGACCACGGCATTCAGTATCGGATTGAGAGCCTCGATTCGCTCGATGGCTGCATCAAGGAGTTCGAGCGCAGAGACTTCGCCACGCTGTACGAGCGCGGCGAGCGCCGTACCATCCAGCGCCGAGTACTCTTCGGGCTTCATCGCGGCCCCCGGTTCGATCTGATCAACTGCGCTTGTTCAGAAATCGACGCATCCCTTGGTACCCGAGAACCAGACTGCCGAGTAAGGCAACATAGCCGCCAGCACCGACTGCCACATGCCGAGCGACCAGATCGCTGCCGCGTTGCAGAATCTTGTTGGCGAAACTCATCACGCTGCCGCGCAAACCGCTGGCATCGCTTGGTGTGGCCAATATGTCGCCCGAGGTTCTCGAGTACAGCAGCAGCCCGCACACGATGATCAATATGAGAGGCAAGAGATAGGCGAGCCACGCGAGACGGTTGCGCCAAAGGTGCGGTGCCAGCGGTGCGATCAGACACAGACTGCACAGCAGCGCGAACACCACGACGCCGAAGGATGTATCGATGGAAAAAAACATTCGCGTGGGATCGGCGATGACGGCCGCAGCATCGAAGAACCGCACACCGTGTTTCATGGACCCCACACTGACCACCAGCGTGTCGATGAAGAACCAAGCAAAGAACACGCAAATGATCGCGAATTTGCTCGGGCCGTCCAACTCGGCGGCGGCGGATATGATCCGCGCCAGATGGCTGTGAGTCTCCGTGTTACTCGGCACTCCTAAGCTGGTGGGCTTGTCCATGGTGATCGGCCTCTCCTTTGTGCGCGATAGCGTAGCGTCATCGGAAAACTTTGGCAGCAAAAATTTGGCGGAAATACCCCCCTATTGGGGGGATTGCCACCCACGCCGCCGCACGGCCGACTCACCTGCCGCATCCAATGGCTCGCCCTGAATCTGTCCCTCGATCAATTTCAGGATGACGGGCGGTACGGCGGTGGCTGCGGTTCGGTAATCGCCTCCACTTTCCGGCGCGGCCTGCACAGGCGTGCCCTGCACCAGCGCTTGAATCTGCCACTGCTGACCATCCTTGCAAGCGACGCCCGATGTCGCGGCGGACGTTGCCCCGGCCCTGGCAAGCGTGAAGCTTCGGCAGTACTCGCCCGACTTCGCGAGATAGCTGACATTGATGTGCACCGCAGACCCGCCGGCTTGTTCGGCCGCCAGCTGACCGGACAATGCAGCGGCGAGCTGTCCATTCGCCACCAGCGCTCCCGATGCACCGCGTTCGATCGGCGCTTCGCCCTGTCGCCACGAGAAATAGCCGATCCCGAGCCCGAGCAATACTCCGGCAGCGATAGACCCCAACTGCCGCCAGGACGTCCGGTCCTCTGTCTGCTGCGCACCGGCACGCTGGCCCGCGACGCGTGCTTTCGCCGCGCGCGCACTCGCCGCCCTCGCCTCGCGCAAGTTCACCACGTTGCTCGCCTTAACAGCCGATGAGTCGCGGACGGCGGACAGCAATCGTTGCGGCACGGGTTCGGCCAATTCTTCCGCAAATGCGACCTGTAGGCGATTTCGCAGCGCACGGTGGCGCGCAACCCGCTTCGCCACTTCAGGGTCCTCGCGCATCGCTGCTTCTACCGCGGCGCGCCCGGCGGCGTCCAATTCGCCGTCGGCAAAGGCCATCAGCGTTTCCTCGGAAATCGTCATGCGTGTTCATCCTCTGGTCCCAACAGCGCCTGCAAGGCTTCGCGGCCGCGCGCCAGGCGGCTGGTGAGCGTGCCGATGGGCACATCGAGCACTTCCGCGGCCTCCTTGTAGGGCAGGCCCTCGATCAACACCAAACTGACCGCCACGCGCTGATCCTCGGGCAGACGTAGTAGCGCTGACTGCACCGACAGGAGTGTCTGCTGCTTGCGCGTCGTATCGACACCCACGTCCACACCCGCCTCTTCGGCAAGGAAAATTTTGTCGCGGCGCGCGCGCGAGCGCACCTCATCGATCCATGCGTTCCTGACGATCTTGAACATCCAGCTATCCAGCCGTGCGTCTCGATGCCACTGCTCCAACCGTAGCAGCGCGCGTTCCAGGGCGATCTGCACCATGTCGTCCGCATCGCTCGGATCACGCGTCAAATTGCGCGCGAAACGGCGTAATCGCGGCAGCAAGGCGACGATCTGCTCATGGATGTTTTGTGACGCTGCGCTCGTATTCATGAATTAGACGATCGGTACCGCATGATTCTTCCATTCTGTGAGAGACAATTCCCTATGCGACATTTTCCTCTGCTTAGCTTAGCACTGACCTTGGCGGCGCCTGCTGCGATGGCGCAAATGCGAATGCCTGCCGTGCCGCTGCCTTCCGTGCCGCTGCTGTCGCGTCCGTTGAGCGCCATTGATCAGTCGCTCGATGACGCCGAAACGCGCTCCCTCGCGGCCCTGAGCCGGGTGCGCGATCTGCAGATCCGGCGTCTGGTCCGCGCCAATCCGAACACTGTCGATGTCGATAATCAGGGCAATCCCATCGTGCGCGGCGAAGTACTGGCGTTAGCGCCGAGCGAGCAAGCGTTGGCGCTCGCCGCCGCGCTGCACTTCGACCTACTGCGAGAACAGGTCATCGAAGCGATGGACATTCGCGTGGTGGTTTTCAGAACTCCCGCCGGTCTCGGCACCAAGAAAGCACTGCGCGAACTACGCGCCAGCGATCGGGCCGGTGTTTATGACTTTAATCATATCTATACTGGCAGCGGCTCATCGCACGCGCTCGGCGCGCGTTTGGCGGACAGTGGCGCGGCGGCTGTCGGCGGCCCGCCGGCACTGCGCCCGGCCTCTGATGCACCCGTGCGCATAGGACTGTTGGACACCGGCATCAATACCGATCATCCGGTCTTCCATGGCTCGCAGTTGCATGTGTGGGGGTGCGGCAACGCACCGATCGCGGATGCCCACGGAACGGAAGTTGCATCGCTGATGGTCGGTGAGGCCGAGAAATTTCGCGGCGTGCAGCCGCGCGCGGAATTGTTTGCCGCCGACGTCTACTGCGGCAAACCCACAGGGGGCGCCGTCGATGCGCTATTGGCCGCATTCAATTGGCTGGTTCGGCAACAGGTGGCCGTGATCAATGTCAGCCTCGTCGGTCCGCCGAACGCGATGCTCCAGCGAACGGTCGGTGCGCTGACCGAACGCGGATTCGTGATCGTGGCCGCGGTAGGCAATGATGGCCCGGCGGCCCCGCCCTTGTACCCTGCCTCGTACCCAGGCGTCATCGGCGTTACGGGCGTTGATTCGCACAACAAAGCCCTCATCGAGGCAGCGCGCGGACCGCAAGTCATGTTTGCCTCGCCCGGTGCAAACCTCGCGGCAGCCAATGGCGAGGGCTACGCCGAGGTGCGCGGTACTTCGTTCGCCTCCCCCATTGTCGCGGCGCTGCTGGCGGCTCGTTTGAGCGCACCGAATCCCAAGCTGGCTGCCGCTGCCATTGACGACCTCGAACAATCCGCGCTTCATGCCGGTAAGGCGGCTCGTGATTTGACATATGGCTTCGGGCTGGTCGGCACTGAATATCGCATTGATCCGGCGGCCCTCGTTCATCGCTGAAGCTCACGGAAGAAAACACGCTGCCCGGTCGTATCAACCATGAAGGCTGCGGAATGACCGTAGCCAAAACGGAGTACGACATGAATTCCAAACAATTGATTGCGGGCACCGGGTTGGCTGTCTTATTGGCGATGAGCGTGACCGCTCACGCAGGCGGCCTTGGCGGCGGATTGGGCGGAGCAGCAGGCGGTGCGCTCGGCGGCAACTTGAGCGGATTTGGCGGGCGCGGCTTCAGCGGCACCGGCAGCTTCGCCTCACAAGGTCAGCTGAGCGGCACCAGCGGGTCGCTTAACGCCAAACCAGTCACCGACGCGGCGAACAAGGCCAACGTCAAAGACAAGGTCGACAGCGCCAAGAACAAGGTCGACAGCGGGAAGGACAACGCCGACACGGCGGCGAAGGATAAGGTCGACAGCGCCAAGGACAAAGTCGCTGCTACGGCGACGGATAAGGTCGGCGATGTGAAAGACACCGCCGGCAATGCGAGCGCACCGACGTCAACACCGGCGGCGTCAGCCTCGCTCAACGGCACGCTGAGCGCATCGTCTAACCAGTAACTATGCAGGAGAAACCTTGGGCGCACCTCATCGAGGATGGGGTGCGCCCAGGGTTGTGCCTTGAAGCTAGCTTCTATGACCCTTCAGAGGAATATTGTAGGTGATGGTCGCGCCGAAGGCCTCGGGGGCCTGCACATCGGTGCGCACCTTGTCGAACACCAACAAGCGGGTACCAAGCTCAAAGCTTTCCTTCAAATCATGCGTCACCATGAAGATCGTCATCTTGTGCGCGTTCCACAACTGCAGGATGAGCCGATGCATATCGGCGGTGATCCCCGGATCGAGCGCGCCGAACGGTTCGTCGAGCAACAGAATTTTCGGCTCGCATATTACCGATTGTGCAATGGACAGGCGCTGCTGCATACCGCCGGAGAGCTGTGCGGGAAATTTATCGGCGGCGCTGCTCAGACCAATGGCTTCGAGCAGCGGCAAGGCCTTGTCGAGCGCGAGACGCCGGCGCACGCCGAACAGGCGGCCAAGTAATCGCGCACCCCGCAGTTCCAACCCGATCAGCAAGTTTTCCAAAACGGTCAGATGGGGAAACAGCGAATAGCGTTGGAACACGATACCGCGATCGGGACCCGGCTCGCCGGGCAGCGCCGATCCGTCGATGAGAAACTGACCCCGGGTGGGGGTCTCCACGCCCAACAACATTTTTAGAAAAGTAGTCTTTCCGCATCCCGAAGCACCGACGATGGTGACGAACTCGTGATCGTTGATCTGCAAGTTGACGTTCTCGAGCACCACCTGATCGCCGTACTCCTTCCACAGATGCTTGACGGTCACCTGCGTCACGTGATTTCCGCCCAGCCGAACGCCTTGGAGCGCAGCAGACGCAGCATCCAGTCCATGGTGAACGCCAACAATGTAATCCACGCCACGTAAGGCAAAATCACGTCCATCGCCAGATAGCGGCGCACCAAAAATATCCGGTAGCCCAACCCTTCGGTTGACGCAATGGCTTCCGCCGCGATCAGAAACAGCCACGCTGAACCCAGCGTCAAACGCAGCGCGTCGATCAGGCGCGGCCACAATTGCGGCAGCACCACGCGCAACGCAAGCTGCCAGGTCGAGGCTCCCAATGTCTGCGCCTTGATGATTTGCTCAGCGGGCAGTTCGCCCGCACGCAGGGCCAGATCCCGCACGATGATTGGCGCCACCCCGATGATGATGAGGATGACCTTGGCCAACTCACCGAGCCCCGCGACGATGAACAAAATCGGCAACACCGCCAGAGGCGGAATCAACGATACCGCCGCCACAAAGGGCGCCAAGGTGGCGCGCAGGTAAGGTACGACCCCGATCGATAGGCCCAGCAACAAACCGGCCGCGGCGCTGATGGCCAGCGCCGTGAGCAATCTCACCAAGCTGGCAAACGTATCGGTCCACCACAGATAGTCGCCGCTGCGTTCATCTTCCTCGAACGCATATTGATGTATCGTGGCAGCGATGGTCGCCGGCGCCGGCAAAAGTTTGTCGCCGGGATTTTCCTGCAAGCGCGCGTGCGAATAGAACAGATACGCGCATACGATCAAAATGAAGGGCAGCGAACTGAGCAGCACGGTCCCGCCCCTTCCCGGGCGCTGATTGATGAGCCTGCGCATTCTCTCGTCAGGCTCTCACAGCGATCCGTCCATCGCCATTTTCGTGTAGGTGGCATCGACGCGCATTTTCTGATTATGCACATCGCCGAGCGTCTTACCGGCGGGAAACAGAATGCCCACTACGTCCATCGAACTCGCGCCGCGCCCCAGCAGTCCGTGTTCGAAGGAGAATTTTCGTACCAGGTCCATGGTCCTGATGACTCCGTCGCCGTTCATGAATTCGTACGCTTGCGCCGGGGTTGCGAACAAGCGCGTCGTCGCCAGCTGACTCGCAAACCCGGCGGGCGTGGTTCCGGAAGCCTTGGCCATGGCCGCCTGAGCCGCCTTGCCCGTCGCGTCGTCCCTGAACATGACTGCCAATGTCTCGTACCACGCGCCTATCAAGGCCTTGCCGAGCTTGGGATTGGCGTTCAGGACGGCGCTGTTGACTACCATGAGATCCATGATCTCTCCCGGTATTTTGCTGGAGTCGAACACCAATTGCGCGTCCGGCGAAGACAGAACCTCGCTCAATTGCGGCTTCCAAGCGACCACCGCGGTGCTGGATGGAGTGGCGAATGCCGCGACGATATCCGCATCCGAAGTGTTCACTATCTTCAAATCGCGCTCGCGCAGGCCGATGCTCGAGAGCGCACGCACCAACAAATAATGCGACACCGACAATTCCACCAGATTGACCCTTTGTCCTTTGATGTCTTCCAGCTTTTTGCCCTTGCCCTTCAGAACCACCCCGTCGTTGCCATTGGAGAAATCACCGACGATCAAGGCGGTGGAATCGACGCCGCCTGCGGCCGGTATGGTGAGCATGTCCATATTTGTCATGACGCATGCGTCGAATGTGCCGGCGGTGTATTGATTGATCGACTCCACGTAGTCGTTGACCTGCGTGAGCTTGATCTTGATGCCGTACTTGCTGGCCCACTTCTGCAATATGCCGCTGCGGTCCGCATAGTCCCACGGCATCCAGCCGACGTATATGCTCCACGCAACATTGAAGGTGGTTCGTTCGGCGGCTTGCGCGTTTGGCGCTCCCACTATGGCTAGCAGCAGCAGCGCTAAACTGATCGAGAGGCGTGTCGGCATCGATGGTCTCCTGATGGTTTTCATTGAGCGCTAGGCGACCGCGCGAATATCGTCGGGACGGATGATCAAGAGCGTTTGCGCAACGGCCACGGCGCGGCCCTCGCTACACCGCAGTTGCGTGATGACGCCATCCATCGGTGCCGTCACGGGTAATTCCATTTTCATGGACTCCACCAACACCAACGTGTCGCCCGCTTTTACGCTTTGGCCCAACGTCGAGGCGATCTTCCACACGCTGCCCGATACCGGACTGACCACGGCGACATGACCATCCTCAAGCTGCTCGCCGGCTTCCTCATCATGTGCTGCCGGCAACTCGGCCGCGTAGCCGATCTGGCCACTCGCTTGCCAACGCAGACGTTCCGCATCGAACGCTCTTTGTTGGCGCGCTTTGTGCGCCTTGATGCTGTCGGCGTTGTCGCTGAGGAACCGCCGGTAATCTTGCAGCCTGAAGCTGCCTTCCTCGATCCTCAGCTGCACGCCGCCGTGCAAAAATTGCTCGCGAAATTCGTTCAGTTCCTCGTGGCTCACAGGATAGAAGCGGATTTGATCGAAGAATCTCAGCAGCCAAGGTTTGTTGGGCTGGAAGTCCTTGGTGACTCGATAGGTATTCCACATCTGACAAGTGCGGCCCACAAATTGGTAGCCGCCCGGCCCTTCCATGCCGTACACGCACAAGTATGCGCCGCCGATGCCGACGGCATTTTCCGGCGTCCAGGTCCGCGCCGGATTATATTTTGTCGTTACCAGGCGATGCCGGGGGTCGATGGGCGTGCACACCGGTGCACCCAGATAAACGTCACCGAGGCCCAGAACCAGATAGTTGGCATCGAAGACGATGCGCTTGACTTGCTCTACGTCCTCTAGACCGTTGATGCGCCGGATGAACTCGATGTTGCTCGGACACCAGGGGGCATCGGCGCGCACCGATTGCATGTACTTGGATATCGCCAGTTGCGTTGCGGCATCGTCCCACGACAGAGGCAAGTGAACAATGCGTGTAGCGATTTCCATCGCGTCCAGCGGCGCAAGCATGTCCTCCATGCCGGAAAGCGCGTCCAAGAGTCGTTCGAGAGGCAGCACTCGGCTGTCGTAATGCACTTGCAGCGAACGAATACCGGGGGTCAACTCGATGACACCTTCGATATCGGCTTGGTCCAGCCGGCGCATCAAGGCGTGCACCCGCAGGCGCAACTCCAAGTCCAACACCAGCGGCCCGTATTCCACCAACAGGTATTTGTCGCCGGCGCGGCGATACGTGACGGCCGGCCGCGACTGACGCGCGGGCAGTGAAGCGACGATGGGTCCGTCGCCGGCGGCGGAGCCGGTATCGACGGAGGCGCGCTTTCTAGGCAAGCGGGTAGCGGTGGATTCCAGGGTGGCAGTCACGCGTTCCTGTTGCAGCTCAGTGCGTACGGCTTCATCGGGGGACCAGCGGTGGAAACGAATGCGATTGTTCGGCCGCAATTGGCCCAGCTTCCACAATTCGGCCTTCGCCAACGTGACCGGACAGACGAAGCCACCGAGCGAGGGCCCATCCGGCCCGAGAATGACTGGCATATCGCCGGTGAAATCCACGGTGCCCACCGCATAGGCATTATCGTGAATGTTCGATGGATGCAGACCGGCTTCACCGCCATCGCTGCGTGCCCAGGTAGGCTTTGGTCCGAGCAGCCGAACGCCGGTGCGGTTGGAGTTGTAGTGCACCTCCCAGGTTGCGGCAAAAAAGGTCTGCATGTCCGATTCCGTGAAAAAATCCGGTGCTCCGTGCGGCCCATACAACACGCCGATATCCCACGCGTCCTCGATGGCGGGTCGCACGCACTCCGGAATTTCCGCTGCCTCGTTGCGCGCGGGCACTGCGCTCAAATGCAACACGTCGCCCGCCATCAGCGCGCGTCCGCCATGGCCGCCGAATTTTCCCAAGCTGAATGTCGAACGGCTGCCAAGATAGCTCGGCACGTCGAATCCGCCATGAACACCCAGATACGCCCGGCAGCCGGCACCGATCACGCTGCCCATGCGCAAAACCTGACCGGCGCGCACCTGCAGCGGCGTCCAAAATGGCGCAGCGACGCCGTCGATTTCCGCCGACATCAATGCGCCGGTCAGGCAAATGAGCGAATCCACATTGAATTTCAACGCAGGCCCGGTCAGCGTGATCTCCAAGGCGGCGGCGGCGACATCGTTGCCGACGGCACGATTGGCAAGCCTGAACGAGAAATCGTCCATCGGACCCGAGGGTGGCACACCGATATTCCAATATCCCACGCGGCCTGGATAGTCTTGAATCGTGGTCTGCGTGCCCGCCGCCAGCACCTCGACGGTACGCGGCAGATAATCGAAGGTATCGAGCGAGCGCGTGGTCATCGAGCCGCGTGCAAACTGCGGGCTGGCAACCAGTTGTTGCAGGTACTGCAGGTTGGTTTCGATTCCGGCGATGCATGCGGTCTGCAACGCCTCACGCATGTTGGCGAGCGCTTCGTCCCGGTTCGCGCCCACCGTGATGATTTTCGCGAGCAAAGGATCGTACAGCGGCGCGACTTCGGTGCCGTCCGCAATCCAGGTTTCAACGCGCGCATCACTTGGAAAGCGCGCCTGCGTGATCAGACCGGAGCACGGTTGGAATGATTTCGCAGGATCCTCCGCGTACACGCGCACTTCAATCGCTGCGCCGCGTGGGCTCGGCGGCAAGAATTCGTATCCGTCGCCGGCCGCCAGCCGAATCATCCACTCCACCAGATCGATGCCCGTGACCTCCTCGGTCACCCCATGTTCGACCTGCAGGCGTGTGTTGACCTCCAAAAAGTAGAACGCCTCCGTGGTCGTGTCGTAAACGAACTCCACCGTGCCGACGGACCGGTAGGCGACTGCCTTGCCCAATCGTATGGCCGCGGCCATGAGCTGCGCGCGCGTCGATGCGCTGATTCCGGGAGCTGGGGTCTCCTCGATGATCTTTTGATTGCGTCGCTGCGTCGAGCAATCGCGCTCGCCCAATGCGATCACACCGCCCGCGCCATCGCCGAAGATTTGCACTTCGATGTGCCGGGCAAGTTCGATGTACTTCTCGAGAAAGGTGCCGCTGACCCCGAAATTCTTGGTTGCCAGGCGCTCTACGGCCCGCCACGCGTCGCCGAGCTCGGGGGCGCCGCGCACCAGACGCATGCCGATGCCGCCGCCGCCAGCGGTGCTCTTCAGCATCACGGGGTAGCCGATGCGCTCTGCCTCGCGCAGCGCCTCATCGGCATCGGCGATCAGGCCGCTGCCCGGCAGCAATGCCACGCCGTTGCTGCGCGCAATCTCGCGTGCCAGATGCTTGAGGCCGAATAATCGCAACTGTTCGGGGGTGGGGCCGATGAAAACTATTCCGGCGGCAGCGCAGGCTTGCGCGAAGTCCGCATTTTCGCTCAGGAAACCGTATCCAGGATGGATCGCCTGAGCACCACTGCTACGCGCCGCAGCCAGAAGCTTTTCCTGCGAAAGATAGGTGTCGAGCGAACCGCCCTCGCCCAGAGCCACCGACTCGTCGGCGCCATGCACGTGCGGTGCGTGCCTGTCGGCCCACGAGTAGACAGCCACCGAGGCGACGCCCAGTCTCTTCAGTGTACGTAGTATCCGACACGCTATCTCGCCGCGATTCGCCACCAGAACTTTAGCGAACATCCGAGTTCCAGATCAGCACTTCCAGTGGTGTAGGATTGTAGGCGTTGCAAGGATTGTTGAGCTGCGGGCAGTTGGAGATCAGTACGATGATATCCATTGCCGCTTGCATCTCGACGTACTGCCCCGGTCCGCTCATGCCGTCAGCGAATGTCAGACCGCCCGCGGCAGTCACCGGAACGTTCATGAAAAAATTGATGTTGTGCGTGAGGTCGCGCTTGGCAATACCCAGATGATCGTGCTGGGCCGCGGCAAGCAGAGCTGTCGCGGCAAGAGTGCATGGTGCGCACCTCCTGCGCATACCGAACCGTGTTCGACTCCGCCGCACATGCGCCGCCGAGCGTATCGTGCCTGCCTACGGTATCGGCGACGATCTGCGCCAAGACATTTCCCGAGGTCGACAATAATTTCGACCCACAACTCAAGTAAACGTTGCGCTGTTCGCGAATCGTGTCAACCGCGCTGTAGCGCTCGGAGATGTCATCGGCGTTGTACAACAACGTGTCGGCGGCCTGATTGCCCTCGACGTCGACGATGCGCAGCACTTGGTTCTTCTTCACCGAATCGATCCAGTAATCTCCGGCTGGAATCGATTGCCTGAACAGCGCCTCCGCAGGCAACAAACGGCTTTCGCGGCGCATGTTAGTGAGCCTCGGCGCCGTCAATACCGCAAAGCCGATAGAACTCCGTGTTGGCGAAACCTCGCGCGTTTTCCGGGCGCGAGTTGCGGCAAAAATCATCTTGCGCGACCGGCTGTGCCTGGCCGAAGTGCATGAGTACCGAACGGCGTGGATATTGCGGCGCTGGATTCAGCGGATGCGGGCAGGTATGCAGCAGAACCAAAGTGTCCATTTCGAAACGTAGCTCAATGCATTGGCCGGGGCCTGAGTTTGACGGATCGAAGCTCAAGCTGCCGTCTTCAGCCGCCGCAGCCTTGCTGAACCAATTGACGTTCGCGGCAAGATCGCGGCGACCCAGTCCGTACTTGCCCCCCTCCACCAAGAATGCGTCCAGTCCGTTTTGATACCACTCATTGCGGTGCTCTTGATAGCGGTGCGCGCCCCAGCGTTGTTCCACGGATTGTTGCGACGAGTTGCCGCATACCGTGTCGTGCCAGCCCACGCTGTCTTCCGTGACCGAGCAAAAGATCCGTCCCATATCGGAGTACAGACAATGGCCCTTGGTGAGCTTGAATGTGTGCTGACACTTCAACGTGTCGGGAGCGTTGTAGCGTTCCAGGGTGTTTTGCGGGTTATAAAAAAGCATTCCGACATTCGCGCCGCCAACGACATCGGTTAGCCGCAGCTGCCAGCCGGCGCGCATCGTGAATGACCAGTGCTTGCCGCCTTCGATGAGCGTTTGATAGGACGATGTGCGTGCGTTCATGACGACCCTACCCTCCAAAAGTACCGGAGGATGGAGACCCCGGGGACGCGACCATCCTCGACAGATCTCCCGGGCTTTTATCCCGCCGTGTATCCTTAAATCCTTAAGGACTGCCTCTCTCGGACCAGCCGCCTGCTCGCGCAGGCCGGAACCCTAGACGCACATTCCAATTCTTTTTACAGCAGAATCTTCCAATTTGCCAGGACTTTACGTGAGCGACGCCGACAGTTTGTTGATCCCGCATTTGCATCTGCAATACCTTCAAGGGCGCCTCACGCCGGCGCAGTTGGTGCAGCGTCTAAGCACGATGCCGACGGAGGAACCCTGTCGCAATATCTGGATTACGCGCCTCGACTTGGAGCAGATCATGCCCTACGTGCGTGCACTCGAGGGTAAGTCCATCGAGAACATGCCCTTGTACGGCATTCCCTTCGTCATCAAGGACAACATCGATCTTGCGGGAGTGCCGACGACCGCCGGTTGTGCCGAGTTCGCCTATGTTCCGCCGCGCTCAGCCACGGTAGTTCAACGGCTGATCGACGCCGGTGCCCTGCCCTTGGGAAAAACCAATCTCGACCAGTTTGCGACCGGACTAGTGGGTGCACGCTCTCCGTACGGACCATGCCGGAACAGCTTCGATGCGCATTACGTGGCGGGCGGCTCGAGTTCCGGTTCCGCAGTAGCGGTTGCATTGGGCATGGCGAGTTTTTCCCTGGGCACCGATACCGCAGGATCCGGGCGGGTACCCGCCGCGTTCAACAACATCGTCGGGTTGAAGCCCACACTCGGGCGCTTGAGTGCTTGCGGGGTGGTACCCGCGTGCCGCACGCTCGATACGGTGTCGATCTTCGCACTGACCTGCGGCGACGCAGCGGCGGTGCTGGACGCCGCCGCGGAATTCGATGCCGCCGATGCCTATTCGCGCATCCTCAGCGATGTCAGCCTCGCCGGCAAACGCTTCGGAGTGCCACGGGCGGTTGATTTGCAATTCTTTGCAGACGGCGACTACGCCAGATTATTCGATTCGACGGTGCAACGACTCCGGTCTCTCGGCTATACACCGATCACCATCGACTTCACGCCGTTTCTCGACGCCGCGCGGCTGTTGTACGAAGGTCCATGGCTGGCGGAGCGTTTCGCCGCAGTCGGAGATTTCTTGGCGGCCAACCCGACCGCCGGTCTGAAGGTCACGCGCAGCATCATCGAGGCGGGAGGACAGCTATCGGCGAGCGCGGCGTTCCAAGGCCAATACCGCTTGATGATGCTCAAGCGCGCTTGCGAGAGTCTCTGGTCGCAAATGGATTTCATGCTCACGCCGACGGCCGGCACGATCTACACGGTGGCGGCGGTCGAGGCCGATCCTAAGCGCCTCAACGCTAATCTAGGCTACTACACGAACTACATGAACCTGCTCGACCTGGCCGGCGTGGCGGTGCCGGCAGGCTTTCGTGGCGACGGCTTGCCATTCGGCGTGACTCTGGTGGGCCCTCACGCAAGCGAGCGGGCGCTGCTGTACGTGGCGCAACGGCTGCATCGCGCCAGCGTCGCCCGCCTGGGAGCGCTGCTGGCCCCGCCGCCGGCCGAGGAGACGGCACCGCCCCCGAGCGCGCCTCGTCCCGGTTACGTATCGATTGCGGTCTGCGGTGCGCACATGGCGGGGCTGCCGCTGAATCATCAACTGTGCGATCGGGGCGCATACTTTTTGCGAGCCACTCGCACAGCGCCAAAATATCGCTTGATCGCACTGCAGGGCGGCCCCCCGCATCGGCCCGGTCTGATTCACGTCGCCGCCGATGGAGCCGCGATCGAGTTGGAACTCTGGGCCATGCCTCAACAACAGCTAGGATCGTTTCTCGCCGGCATCCCGGCACCCTTGGGGCTGGGTACGCTGGAACTGCAGAATGGCGCAACCTCGCAGGGATTCATTTGCGAGGGATACGCCGCCGAGAGCGGGGTCGATATCAGCGCCTACGGTGGCTGGCGCGCCTATTTGGACCGGAGCTAGACGCGGTCGGCTAGACGCGGTCGGCTGGACGCGGCAGACCTGAACGTGTAGAGTGCGGCGAGCTTAATTTAGGTTTGGTGCTCGGTCAGCGCCACCTCGAGCTCGCGGTCCGTCTTAGGCGCACTTCGCTTCATTTACCCTCCCTCGCTCCTGACCGCTGCGGTAAGCCGATGCTTCCGTCGTGCGAGTCCAACTTCTTCAAAAGGTTTTACTATGTCATTTTCCGATCTCGGGCTTTTGCCCGAATTGCTGCGTGCTGTCGCCGATAAGGGCTACGACTCGCCTTCTCCCATTCAAGTGCAGGCCATTCCTGCTGTGCTCGGCGGGCGCGACATTCTCGCCGCTGCACAGACCGGCACCGGCAAGACCGCGGGTTTCGTGCTACCGATCCTACAGCGACTGATGGCCGATCAAGCCCACGGTTCCAACCGCGCTCCGCGCGCGCTGGTATTGACGCCGACGCGTGAACTGGCCGCGCAGGTCGCGCAAAGCGCTCGCGACTACGGTAAATATCTGCAGCTGCGTACTTACCAAGTGTTTGGCGGCGTCAGCATCAACCCGCAAATCTCGGCGCTGCGCGCCGGATGCGATATCCTGGTTGCGACGCCGGGCCGGCTGCTCGATCTCGCGCAGCAACGCGCGCTGGATTTGTCGAAAGTGCAGGTTTTGGTTCTCGACGAAGCAGACCGCATGCTCGATATGGGATTCATCAACGACATCCGCCGCGTCATCAAGCTGTTGCCCCAAGTGCGTCAGAATTTACTGTTCTCAGCAACATACTCGGACGACATCCGCGGCTTGGCAGAACGCCTGCTGCGCGACCCGTTGTCCATCCAAGTCGCGCCGCGCAATGCGCCGATCGAACTCGTTGAACAACGCGCGTACCGGGTTCAAAAGGAACACAAGCGGCATCTGTTGGTGCATCTGATTCAGGAAGGCCAATGGCGCCAGGTGCTCATATTTACGCGCACCAAGCACGGCGCGAACCGTTTGACGCAGCAACTGAGCGACGCAGGCGTCGACGCCGCGGCCATCCACGGCAACAAGAGCCAGGCAGCGCGGGTCAAGGCGCTCGAGATGTTCAAGCGCGGTCAAGTGCGCGCCTTAGTGGCGACCGAGGTCGCGGCACGCGGCCTCGATATCAAGGAACTGCCGCAGGTGGTCAACTACGAGCTGCCCAATGTGCCGGAGGATTACGTGCATCGCATCGGTAGAACCGGCCGTGCCGGCGCCGCCGGCGAGGCGATTTCCCTGGTATCCAGCGATGAAGGCAGCTTGCTACGCGATATCGAGCGGGTTCTGCGGCGCACGATTCCCGTCGTGCCGACACCTCAATTCAAGATTGTCGAAACCGCGCATGCAGCCCCTGCGCAGGCAAATCGACCCCAAGGCGGCGGCTCCCGCAGCGGACACCAGGGTGCTCGCCCGCAAGGGGGCGCCCCCCGCGGCAACAGCGCCCGGGGCAGCGGCCCCCGCGGCAATTACAGCCAAGGCAATCGGCAGTCAGGCGGTCGACGGAGCGGCGGAACACGCTAGCGCTGCCCGGCGCGACGTCGCGCTAAAGCTTGGCCGACAGCGTGCGCAGGTAGTCGGCGAACTCTGTGCCCAAGCTCGGGTGCTTCAGGCCGTACTCAACGGTTGCCTGAAGATACCCGAGCTTGCTGCCGCAGTCGTAGCGCTTGCCTTCGAACTCGAAGGCATAAACAGGCTCGCGCAGCATCAAGCGCGCGATGCCGTCAGTGAGTTGAATCTCGCCGCCCGCACCCTTGCCGATCTTCGCCAGATCGTCGAATAGCGAGGCACTCAGTAAATAGCGGCCCACGACCGCCAGGGTCGAAGCCGCTTTTTCCGGCTTCGGCTTCTCCACGATATGCGACATCTTGGCGACGCGCGGCGATATCGTTTTTTCCAGGGTCACGATGCCGTATTTGTCGGTGTCCTGCTTCGGCACGTTTTGCACTCCGAGCACGCTGCCGCCATAACGGCTGTGCACTTCCACCATTTGCTTCAAGCAAGGAACCTGCGCATCGATGAGGTCGTCAGCGAGATGCACCATGAAGGGTGCATTACCCACCACAGGACGGGCGCACAGCACCGCGTGCCCGAGGCCGAGCGGCGCAGGTTGGCGAATATAAATGCACGACGCCCAACTCGGCAGAATGCCGCGCAGCGTGTCGAGCAGATCCTGTTTGCCTTGCGCTTGCAGGACCGCCTCGAGTTCCGGATTGGAATCGAAGTGATCCTCTATGGCACGCTTGGAGCTGCCGGTGATGAATACCAAGTTTTCGGCACCCGCCGACAGCGCCTCGTCGACCGCATACTGGATCAGCGGCTTATCGACGATGGGCAGCATTTCTTTGGGGCTAGCCTTGGTGACGGGCAGGAATCTCGTGCCCCGACCGGCAACGGGGAATATGACAGTTTTTACGGCGGAGTTTGACATGCGCAAATCATAGCGGATTTGGCTCGGCCGCGCCGTCGGACGAATCTCACGTCATCCAAGTTTGATGACGGCATACGTCTCGAAGCTATCCCATGCCCGGCAGGCGGGGCACTGCCAGTAGAAGCTTCGCACCGAAAATCCGCATTCGTTGCACCGATATTTCTCCGCATGCGCCATCAGCGCCCCGATTTCTTGCGCGATGCGCTCGTAATGTCCAGCGCCGGCTTGGAAGACAGCTTGCAACGCCGGATCCTGCGACAAAACCTTTTCGATGCACGGGCGCAACACGGCGGCCGAGCCTAGATCCGCGGCGAATGCCGCGAATACCAATTTCTTCAGCACCTCGAGGTCAGGCGCCGCGGCTTTCTTTACCAGATGCTCGAGGATCTCGTCCCGCTCTGCGGGGCCTACCAATGCCAGAAGGTTTGGAAGTTCGGCCTGCAGCAGGGTAGGCGATTGGTCGATGGCAACGCGCAACAGGCGCACCGCCAGCGCGCGATCACCGGCGCGTCGCGCAATGTCAGCACGTAATAATGCCGCGCGCGGCAATGGCGTCTTTTGCGCGCGCGCCTCGCGCAGCAGCGTGCGAGCAGCATCAGTGTCGCCTTTGCCGATCGCCCCCGCCGCCAGTTCGCAAAGATAATGAGCAGCGATGTTGCTCGACGGTGCGGCGCCGATACGCGCCAGACTGCGGAAGGCGCCAAGGGCTTGCTGCCAGTCGCATTGCAGTTCGTACACGCCGCGCAACGCGTCGAGCGCGCTGGCGCGCAAACGCGGCACCTCGCTCACCTGCTGGAATAGTCCTTCCGCGCGATCCAGTAGACCGGCCCGCAAGTGATCGCGAGCCAACGCCAGCAAGGCCTGCTCTCGATGCTGCTGCGGCAGTGCATCGCGCGCCAGCAGATTCTGATGAATGCGGATGGCGCGATCAACTTCGCCACGGCGCCGATACAATGAACCCAAGGCGAAATGGGTCTCGACGGTATCCACATTCGCATCCAGCAACTTGAGGAACATGTCGAGAGCGCGATCCGGCTGCTCGGTTACAAGGAAATCGAGGCCCGCCAGGTAATCAGGGTGCAGTTTGCCCGAGCCGCCGGGCCAACGCCTGCCCCAGCCGAAATGTCCCGCCAGAATCCCTATCACGAGCGCAGCGACCACCAACAACCAGGTCAGCAGCGATAGATCGGACACGGCAGTCCGAGACTAAAGCTAGTCGCGGATCGGTTGATCCGCACCGTCGTTGACGCGCTCGCGCAGGTCTTTGCCCGGCTTGAAGTGCGGCACGTGTTTACCAGCCAGTGCTACGGCTTCTCCGGTCTTCGGATTGCGCCCCTGACGCGGCGGTCGGAAATGCAGCGAGAAGCTGCCGAAGCCCCGGATCTCGATTCTTTCGCCCGTCGCCAGCGCGTCGCTCATAATTTCCAGCAGCTGCTTGACCGCGAGCTCGACATCTTTCGCCGGCAAGTGCTTTTGTTTGGCCGAAATGATCTCGATGAGTTCCGATTTCGTCATTATCGATCCGTGGGCATCTCTAGACATACATGAAAGGTGGGGCGCCTCGGCTGTGATCCGCAGCGCCCGCCTCTAGTCCCTCAATCCTGACCCGAGGTATGTTCTTTGAGAAGGTCTCCGAGACTCGTCCCGGTCGGGGAATCGGTCCGATAATTCTGCATCGCCTCTTGTTCCTCGTGGATGTCCTTCGCCTTGATCGACAAAGATATGCTGCGGCCCTTGCGGTCTACGCCCGTGAACTTGGCCTCGACTTCCTCACCGACCTTGAGCAGCAAGCGGGCGTCCTCGACGCGGTCACGCGACAGCTCCGAAGCACGCAATTGCCCATCGACTCCATTGCCGAGATCGATGATCGCGCCCTTCGCGTCGACCTCGCGCACTACGCCCTTGACGACGGTGCCCTTCGGATGCTCGGCGATGTAAGCCGAGAACGGGTCCTTTGCGAGTTGCTTGATGCCGAGACTGATGCGCTCACGCTCCGGGTCGATCGACAACACCATGGCATCGACCTGCTGCGCCTTCTGATAGCTGCGCACGGCCTCCTCGCCCGGCATGTCCCAGGATATGTCGGACAAGTGCACCAGGCCGTCGATACCGCCGGCCAATCCGATGAAAATGCCGAAATCGGTGATCGATTTGATCTGGCCGCTGACCTTGTCGCCGCGGTTGTAATTCTCCGCGAATTCCTTCCATGGATTGGTTTTGCACTGCTTCACGCCCAAACTGATGCGACGCCGCTCTTCGTCGATGTCCAGCACCATGACTTCGACTTCCTGGCCGACGTGCACCACTTTGGCGGGATTGACGTTCTTATTGGTCCAATCCATCTCCGACACGTGCACCAAGCCCTCGACGCCTTCCTCGATTTCGACGAAACAGCCGTAATCGGCAATGTTGGTGACTTTGCCGAACAGCCGCGTGTTGGCCGGATAACGCCGCGCGATGTTCTGCCACGGGTCGGCACCAAGCTGCTTCAGGCCGAGAGAAACGCGCTGTCGTTCGCGGTCGAACTTCAATATGCGCACGTCGATTTCTTCGCCGACCTTGACCACTTCGGACGGATGCTTGACGCGTTTCCACGCCATGTCGGTTATGTGCAGCAAACCATCGATGCCGCCCAAATCGACGAAAGCACCGTAATCGGTGAGATTCTTCACCACGCCTTTGACGGCTGCACCTTCCTGCAGATTGTCCAGAAGCGCCGAGCGCTCGGCGCTGTATTCCTGTTCGACCACTGCGCGGCGCGATACCACCACGTTATTGCGCTTCTGATCGAGTTTGATGACCTTGAATTCCAGCGGCTTGTTCTCGAGGTAGGACGGGTCGCGTACCGGACGCACATCGACCAGAGAACCCGGAAGGAATGCCCTGACGTTGTCGATCTCGACGGTAAAGCCACCCTTGACGCGACCGGTGATGATGCCGATGACCACTTCTTGCTTCTCGAATGCGGTTTCCAATCGCGTCCAGGTTCTGGCGCGTTTGGCCTTCTCGCGCGACAGGCGCGTCTCACCGGAGCCATCCTCGACGCTGTCCAAAGCCACTTCGACGGTCTCGCCGACGGTGACTTCGATCTCGCCTTTCTCGTTCTTGAATTGTTCCGCGGGAATGACCGCTTCGGATTTCAGGCCCACATTGACGATGACGTAGTCTTGGCCGACTTCGACGATCAATCCATTGAGGATGGTGCCAGGACGAATGCGCTGGCTGGCAATACTTTGTTCGAACAGTTCCGCAAAACTTTCTGTCATGTTATCTCTTAACTATTCCCTGGCACAGATCCTGCGCGCCCCAAGGGGTTACCCATAAAAACGGCGATCGATCCTTGAAAGCCGCAACTCCTAAACTCCTATGACCCTGGCAACAGTCGGCTGCGGGCCAGAAACAAGACACGTTCAACGACGGCCTCGACTGACATTCCGGTCGTATCCAGCGGGACGGCATCAGCGCCTGCGACCAGAGGCGAGACGGCGCGCGTCGAATCGCGCTGATCACGTTCCGCTATCTCCAGCGAAAGGGCGGCAAGGGTAGCAGCAACCCCCTTTTCTTTCAACTGCTTATGACGTCTCTGCGCCCTCTCGGTGGGGCTCGCGTCCAGGAAAATCTTGAGGCCTGCGTGGGGAAATACAACGGTGCCCATGTCGCGTCCGTCAGCCACCAGCCCCGGCGCTACGGCGAAGCGCCTCTGGCGCTCCAATAAGGCGGCGCGCACGGCTGGCAGTGCAGCAACTTTGGAGGCGTCGTTGCCGGCCGCCTCGGTACGCATGGCCCCGGTAACGTCCTGGCCGGACAGCCAGACCATCTCTCCCCCTCCCGGGTCGGAGCCGAAACGTATGTCAAATTGCTGCGCGACGCGCGCCAGGGCCGGCGCATCGTCCAGCGATATAGCGGCATGGCGCCCGGCCAACGCAACCAGACGATACAACGCGCCGCTGTCGAGAAATCCCCAACCGAGCGCTTTGGCCACGGCGCGGCTGACCGTACCCTTCCCAGAGCCTGAGGGTCCATCGATGGTCAAAACCGGAACCCCCTGCACGGCTAATCGCCCTCCGACTCGATCAAATCCAGGCCGGCGGCGCGCGCCAGATTCACGAAGCCCGGAAACGATGTGGCGACGTTCGCAACGTCGCGAATGATGATGGGTGCGGCCGCCCTCAGGCTGGCGATGCCGAAGGACATGGCGATGCGGTGATCGCCGCAGCTGTCGACCGTCCCGCCGCTGAAAACCGCTCCGTCGCTACGCCCCTGCACGCGCATACCGTCCGGCAACACGCTGTGACTCACGCCGAGCGCGCGAAAGCCCGCGCTCATCGCGGCAATCCGGTCGCTCTCCTTGACGCGCAATTCTTCCGCGCCCGTCACCACGGTTTCACCGCTGGCGCATGCGGCGGCGATAAACAGAATCGGGAATTCGTCGATGGCGAGCGGCACCAACTCCGGCGGCACCGCAATGCCGCGCAACCGCGAGTTGCGTATCTGCAGATCGGCGACCGGCTCCTTGCCGCTGTCGCGGGCATTCAACACCTCGATATCCGCGCCCATGCGTCGCAGCACTTCGAGCAGTCCGGTGCGCGTCGGATTGATGCCGACGTTTTGCAGCAGCAGCCCGTCTCCGGCGGCGCCGAGCAACCCCGCTACGATGAAAAATGCAGCGGATGAAAAATCTCCCGGCACATTGAGCTTGAACGCCGCCAAGCGCTGCGGCGGCCGCAGCACGATGCGCAGCCCCTCGATGTCGAGCCGAACGCCGCAGCCGGCCAGCATGCGTTCGCTATGATCACGGCTCACCCCGGGTGCAAGCACGCTGGTCGCACCGTCCGCGTAGAGCGCGGCCAGCAGCACCGCGGACTTCACCTGCGCGCTGGCCATGGGCATGCGGTAGTCAATGCCGTGCAGGCCGCGCGACGCGCCGATGAGCACCGGCGGCGTGCCATTGTGGGTATGCACCTCCGCGCCCATCTCACGCAGCGGTTTCGCGACACGCTCCATCGGCCGCTTCATCAGCGATGCATCGCCCACCAAGCGCGATTCGAATGGCTGCGCAGCCAGCAGGCCGGTGAACAGCCGCATCGCAGTGCCGGCATTGCCCATATCCAGATCGTGAGAGGCGGCTTGCAGGCCGCGCAGGCCCACCCCGTGAATGGACACATCGCTGGCGCTGTGCGCATCGATGAGCACGCCCAAGGCACGCATCGCCGCCAGGGTCGCCAGGCAGTCCTCGCTCGCCAAAAAACCGCTCACTTCGCTGCGGCCTTCGGCGATTCCGGCCAGCATCAACGCGCGATGCGAAATCGACTTGTCGCCGGGAACGGTCAGTGCCCCTGAAACGTGCGTCGTGGGGCGCGCCTCGAAACATCGCATCAAAGGACCGCCTGCGGATAAGACCCCAATACCCGAAACAACGTTGCGCGCTCCTGCAACTCGGCCAACGCCTGGGCGACCGGCGGATCGGTCACGTGTCCCTCTATGTCGATGAAGAATACATAGTCCCATTTGCGCTTGCGCGACGGACGCGACTCGATGCGCGTCATGTTGATGTGGTGCTCGGCCAGCGGCTCGAGCAAGCGGAACAGCGCGCCCGGATCATCCGGACCGCTGCCGGATAAAATCAAGGTGGTGCGATCGGCGCCGCTGGCGCTGAACAACTTCCTGCCCACCACCAGGAAGCGGGTGGTGTTGTCCGCCCGATCCTCGATTTCGTCGGCCAACAGCGTGAGCCCATAAATGTCGGCGGCGGCACGGCCGGCAATCGCCGCGCTGCCGCGCTCGTCGCGGGCGCGCCGCGCGCCCTCCGCGTTGCTCGATACGGCGATGCGCTCGGCCTCGGGCAGATGCTGGTCCAGCCAGCCGCGGCATTGCGCCAGCGCCTGCGCATGGGCGCATACGCGCTTGATCCCCTCCATGCCGCTCATCTTTCCCATCAAATGATGATGGATGCGAAGCTCCACTTCACCGCAAATCTTCAGCGCAGAACTCAAGAACATGTCGAGTGTGTGATTGACGGTGCCTTCGCTGGAGTTTTCGATCGGCACGACGCCGAAGTCCGCCACGCCGCCCTCCACTTCGTGGAACACTTCATCGATGGCCGCAAGCGGTAATGAGCGCACCGAGGACCCGAAATGCTTGAGAACGGCCGCCTGCGTGAA
>Ga0182030_10004787_pt1 | contig 28894 bp, 13 predicted proteins | sample 812S3MmetaG_FD_121299 | JGI IMG/M metagenome (GOLD analysis project Ga0182030, IMG submission 121299) | Permafrost microbial communities from Stordalen Mire, Sweden - 812S3M metaG (Illumina Assembly) | ecosystem: Environmental > Terrestrial > Soil > Wetlands > Permafrost | place: Sweden...
GGCCCTCGACGCCTGCTTCGCCGCCTTGCGCGACGTCCAACGCGAGCGCGCCGCCGCCGCCAGGCTGGCGATCCCCGCCCTCCGTCGCCTCGTCGCCACCTTCCCCCACCGCACCGGCCAGTCCTACAAGCTCCGCAGCCTGCTCTGGTCGCTCTACAACGGCCGCCCGGCGGACCTCTCGGATATGCTCTGCCTGGACTGGGCGCTGCGCAAAGACCTGGTGGCCGTCATGCTGGGCTTTGGCCACGAAGACAAGACCGTGCGGTTCTTCTACGCCGCGTTCGATGACGCCATCAACCTCGAAGCCCACCAGTGGGAATGGTTCGCCGCGGCGGGGGATGAGCCTCGGAATGAGCCTGATTCCGGCGATGACATCGCCGAGTCGCGGCGCAAGGCCGCGGCCCTCCTCTCATGATCAAGAAAGACGGCGTGCGCGTCATCGCCAAGCGCGCCTCCAAGCTCGTCCAAGCCCTCATGACTGCCGCCGGGCATCCCCCGCTCCGTCCGCATTGGAATGTGATGCACTGGAATAAATTCAAGCACATCGCCTATACCGAGGAAGAGGCTCAAGCCTACGCCGCTGAACTCCGCAAAAAGCTCGAGCGTGAGCGCGTCATGCGTGACATCGCTCGCTCCGACACTCGCGCCCACAACGCTTATCTCGCTCGCCTCTCCAAACAAATCCTCCCGTTCCCCATGCAAAAGACCAACATCAATCCTGCCTGCTACCAGCCCTTCCTGGAGTCCGCGTCCAACGCGGGCGAGAAGGGTCAGGCGCAATTCCTCACCCCGGTTGAGTGGGCCGAAGTCCTGGCCCAGCCGCTCCCCCGGTACCGCCCGGTCATGGTGGACTTGCACTGCGGCGGGGGGCATCTGCTTCACGGCGCGGCCCGCGCTTCCACCAATCACTTCCTGGGTTGCGACATTGACCCCACCCCGGCGCGGTGCCCCGGCTATGGCGGGGGCGCCCGCGTCATCGCCGATGTCTGCAAACTCTTCCCGCTGATGCGCGCCGTCGAGTTCATCGCCGATTGCTTCGTGCTCAACCCGCCCTGGGATCTTCATCAATACCGCGCGCCGATCGCCGGCCTGGCGGAATCCTGGCTGCCCACCGTCCGCGCCGCCTTCGCCGCCCACGACGGCCGCACCGGCAAGGACACCATTGACTCCACCATCGTGGCCCTGCTGCTGGCCCTGGACCGCTCGTCGCTCTGTGGCGAGGGCTTCCTGGTCGCGAACGAAAGCACCTTGCAACGCCTCCTGTTCGTGGAAGGCGCGCCCCACATCGCCCTCGCCAGTCACATTTGGGCTCACCTGGTGATCCGCGGCAACCCCATGACCGGCCTCGACGGCTCTGAGCATGAGGCGGGCGAGTTCCATACCGGCGTCATCTACTTCGCCGCCGGCCATGAAGATGGCCTCCCGCCGTCAGGCGGACTGCTCGCCACCATCGCCCAGCCCGCCCCCGTGGCCAACCTCGAAGGCGCCCGCGTCGCCTGTAAGGCCCTCTACGATAAACGCTTGGAACTGCGCAACGGCCCCGAGATCAAGACCTATGCCCACACGGAAGACAGCGCCGAGAAATGGCAGGCCCTCACCGAGGAGTGGAATCGCACCCACCTGTCGGGTGCCGATCCCCTGTGGAACATCTCGCTTGGTCCCGATGACACCATTGCCACCAACCTCTCCCTGTTCGACACCAAGAGTTCCCGTGTCACCAAGGCCGAGGCCGAAAGCCTGTTCAGTCTCAACGGCCGCCAGCCCATGCAGCTCGTCATGCAGCGCCAGCAACGCGGTCACCTGGAGCGCGCCGCCTTTGGTGATGGCCGCGTGCAAACGCCGTGGCGCGTCGACCCCCGGCTGCAGGCCGCCGTTCGGAGCGCCGTCGAGGAGTACCACAAGGTCCGCTCCCCGCTCTATCCCCTCTCGCCCATCCAGCGCCTGGGCTATCTCGATGAATGCGACACCATCCTTTGCACCAAAGACCTGTGCGCCGAGGGCGGCCAGCGCCTCTTCAAGGCCGATCGCAGCTACGCCTTGCGCTCGACCACCATCGCCGTCAACCGTTCCGGCACCAAGCTCAACCTCCAAGGCGAGGCGGATGACGTGGAATGGGATGGTCAGGAGCTGGCCTTCTATATCGCCGACGAGTTCACCACCGAGCGCGTGTTCATGGACGCCCGCCTCCGGGCGGAGAATGTCCGCCTCAGCATACTCCGGCCCGGCGAAAAGCCCGGCGAGGCGCGCCGTCCTGCCCGCCGTAGCGCCAGCGAAGGGGGGAGCTTCGGAGCGAAGGCGGGCCGTCAGGACGAGCGCAACCTCGAAACCTGCGCCATTGACTTCACCCTCCAAGACCTAGTTCACAACTTCGTCATCCCTGATGTCCCTGATGTCGCCCGCGTCAACCCGGGTGGGTACCTGGAGAATCTAGCCCTCCTCAAGCAGATCGAGGCACTTTGCCCGTGAAGCGCCTATGCTGCGAAGATCCACCCCGACATCCCTCTCTCTTAACAGCATCAACTAATTCCACGTCCATGCACCTCAAAACGTTCCAACGCGAAGACCTCGCTCGTGCCGCCCTCCACGACGGCCTCATCCTGGGCCTCGATACCGGCCTGGGCAAAACCATCTGCGCCTACGCCTGGCCGCTCCTCAAGGTCGGCGTGCTGAAGGGCGCGGGCGACCAGCCGGTCCACCCGATCTGCCCGGCGGAACCCGTCCTCATCATCGCCAGTGGCGACCTCCATGCCCAAATCATGGACGAGGGCCATAAGCACTTCGGCGTCACCCCCACCATCCTCGACTCCCAGGAGCGCTTCCTCAAACTGTCCACCCTCGACGCCGCCACCGGTCGCCGCGTCCTGGCCCCGGGCTACTACCTCACCACCTACACCCAGCTCTCCCGCAACGGCGTCACCCCGTTCCCGGAGCTGAACATCGCGGACCCCATCGCCATGCTCAAGCTGCTCAACCTCTCCGAGCGCGACCTGGAGGAGTTCTATGCCGGGCGCCGTGAACGGTACGAGAAACACTACACCCGGCTCATGTCCGGTCCCAACGAATCGCTCGCGGACCTCAGTGACCATTGGTTCACCTTGCGGAAGCACGCAAACAGATACTTCCAGATGGAGCTGGATGAGTCCTTCAACATCCTCAAGGACTTCGCCCCCCAGGCCGTCCCCTCCCGCGAGCTCTCCGTCCGGGATCTCACCTGCAACCAGCGCCGCGGCGTCGCCGGGCGCCTGGTCGCCATCGCCCACATCACCACGTCCGTCAACATCGGCGAGTCCCGCTACCAGAGCCGTACCAACCGCCCCATCAAGTGCGTCTATTCCCCCTCGCTGGCGGATCTCTGCGCGAACACCTTCGCCGTGGTCGTGGCCGACGAGGGCGTCAAGCTCAAGGGCGAGGACACCCTGGTCGGCAAGGGCGTCCGCCAGATGGCCCCCAAGTTCCGCCTGGTGCTCACGGCCACGCCCATCAAGAACCGCCTGCCTGACGTCTTCCGGCTCGCCCACTGGGCCACCGGCTCCCATCGCACCGCCCACCCCCGCTTCCCCTTCGGCGACGATGACGCTGGCACCTTCGCCGATGAATTCCTGGTGACCGAGCGCAACCTCAGCGCCGAGGAACGCTCCGAGACCAGCCGCCGCTACGTCAAGAAGACCCCGCAAGTCTGCAACATCCACCGCCTGTGGAAGCTGTTCGCCCCGATCATCCTCCGCCGCCGCAAGACCGACTGCGGCGAAGACCTCGTCTCCATGACCCGCCAGGTCGTGCGCGTGCCCATGGGGAAGGCGCAAGCCGCCGTTTACAAGTTCCACCTCCAGGCCGAATACCTCGACTGCAACGGCAAGCCCGCCCTGGGTGCCAAGCTCCAGGCCCTCCGCATCGCCGCCGCGAACCCCACCAGCGCCCTGCTCAAGCGGCCCGAGACCGATGGCCTCTCCCAAGGCACCCCCCGGAGCAGCCTCTCGTTCATCCCCAAGCTCGCCAGCGGCCTCTCCCTCGTCCACCAAATCCTCGAGCGCCAGGAACAAGTCATCGTGTTCAGCGCCTTCCATGATTCCCTGGACGCCCTGAGCGACCGCCTCCGGGAAGCCGGGGTCAAGCACGTCCTCCTGGATGGTCGGACCTCACCCAGTCGCCGCGGCTCCGCCGCCGCCCTGTTCAAGCAAGGCCTCGACAGCGGCGTGCCCGTCATGCTGGCCGGCGTCGAGTGCATGTCTGAGGGGCACAGCTTCCACCTGTGCAACAACGTCGTGCTGCTCGCCTACTCCTGGGCCTTCGACAAGTTCGTTCAGGCCATCAACCGGATCTGGCGCCTCAACTCCGTCAAGCCCGTCAACGTCTATCCCGTCATCGCAGACGGTTCCATTGACCGGAAATTGGAGAGCAACATCCAGGAGAAGGGGGACGCCGCCGACCTGGTGCTCGACGGCCGCCTCATCGGTGAAGACCCCTGCGAAGTCAACCTCGCCGAGCTCCTTCAAATCGCCGCGAAGGACTTTGCCGAGATGAAGGACAACGGCACCATTGACGAACGCGACCTCGAAAAGGAATGGCCCGCCCTCTGCGCTCAGTTGGCCCTGGCCATGCGCGGCTGGGGCGCCCCATCGAACATCCTCCCCCTGCCCGTGGCCGCTCCTTCGCCGGCTCCCGCCCCGACGCCGCCCCCCATCGCGCCCGTAGGGCCAGCGGCCCCGTCCGCCGTAGCCGCCGTGGCGAAGGCGAATGCCCCCGATCCCTTGGTTGAAGAAGAGTATGTCCACTTCGGTCCCATCGAACCCGTGGAACCCGCTCCGGCGCCGCCCACCCCGGTCCCGGCTTGCCGGGCCGAAGCCTCCGAGCGAAGGCCGGCCCCCACCCAGCCGAAACGCAAGCCCGCCAAGCCCGCCCTCCAATGGTTTGACGATCTCCCCCTCTGGCGCGCCGCATGACCATCATCACGCGCGACTGCTGCGATTCGGGCGGCTTTTTCCACACGTTCTAAGCTCCGCTGCGGCAAAGCGGATTAGGGACTTGTCCCAAGTGAGTAGCATCCAAGACTCTTGATGCATTGTTGTTCTTGCTTCGAGATGGGAGAGGGCTTCCAGGTCGTGGCGGCGTAGGATGTCCACTTTTTCACGGCGCCCCCCGGACCGAGCGAGATCGAAGGCTCGTTCCAGGGTTTCGTAGCGCTCCCGCAGGCGGGAAAGGTGTTCAAGTGCGACATCGTAGTCCAAGAAAGCTTCCTGGATGTCCGGCATGGCCAATCTTGCCAAGTCGCGCCACGCGGCCTGACGGCGGATTAGGGCCGGCGCGTGCTCTGAAAAGATCTTTAGAAACTGCTTTAGTGTGTCCGGGGCGCGCCGCCCTTCGCTACGGAGCGCGTAATAGAAAGCAACGAATGCGTTGTCGGACCTGCTGAGAGCCGCGGTCTTTCGGGCTGCCGTTGGAGATGAATTGGATCTGCGCGGCTTGGCTCTAGCCGATAGCGGTTTTGGTGGCGCCGCCGTGGAGGGTGGCGCGGGGGCGGAGTTTGAGTTTCACGGCTTCGCGGAAGAAGGTGGCGTCGGTGGCTTTGCTGGACCAGACGAAAGCCTCGCCGGGGTTGAGGCGGGCTAGTTGCTCAGGAGTGAGATTGAGCAACGCGGCGTTGGCTTTCTGGATGTGCTTGAGCCAAGCCGGGGAATTAAACCGATGCAGGATGATCTGCGAACTGAGTTCGATCAGCGCGACCGGGACCGAAGGCGGGTCCTGGCTGGCGACCAGGATGCTGGTGCCTTTGTGCCGCATTTCGCGCACGACACTGACCAGGCCCTCCACGAGGTCCGGATTGCTGATGTATTTATGGGCTTCGTCGAACACGACCAGCTTGTTGAAGAACTTGCCGTTGAAAGTGGCGTCGCCAAAGAGCTGGAGCAGGACCACGAACAGGCCGAGAGCTTCGTCCTTTTCGAGGAATTCATCGCGGAGGTCCACGATGAGCAGGCGGCCCGGCCGAATGAGCGAGCTGAGGCGGGTCGAGTCGTCAATGTACTCGGAGGCGAGGTCAAGGCGGAGGTTGGCGAGCTCCGTGAGGTTGTCGGGAAGGCCGGCATGGGCGATGGCTTCGCGAAGGCCAGCCAGAGTCAGGTTGTCGCGCAACGAGCGCATGACCTGGTTGAGGCGGCGGATGTAGGTGGCCTGGTTACCGACAGCACCCATAAGGAAGCGCCAGTGGCTTGCCTGTAATTCGGAGGAGGCGAACTTGAGGGGCAAAACTTCCATGCCTGGATACTCGGCGCGGCGGGCTTCGAGTTTGGCCGAAGGAGCGAGCAGGACGATGTCCTTCAGTGCGGCGGGTTTGGCCTGGTAGTCAGAAGCCAGGGCGGCAACGTCGTTCGCGTCGTCGTTAGGCCGGATCATGGAAGTGAACTCGGGTTTGTAGTCCTGAGTCTGGCTGTAGTGGAAGACTACAGTGGCCAGAGGTTGAGGCAGAAGATTGATGCCTGGGAGTGTCAGCGAAGCCATTTCGATGATACTGCCGAGCGTGTAACTCTTGCCGCCACCCTGGACGCCGAAGAGGCTGATGGTGTGCGTCTGGTTGAGGTCCAGCGCGATGGTGCGTCCCATGACTTTGCCGAGGACACCGAACTGGGGGGAATCGCCGGTGACGCCCAAGAGAACGTCGTGGCCGGGCACGGCGGGCGGGGTGACCGAGGGGGCAGCAGCAGGCGGAATGACGGCGGGCGCGGTTGGGGCCGGAGTTGGCGCAGGCGGCGAAACGGGGGCCGAAGCCGGCGGTACCGGGGCTGGAGCGGTGGGCTCCATGCGAGGGTGTAGCGGGAAGACCGGGGACCGGTCCAGGGCCGTGGTGTCGGCGGTGCCGGGTTCGTCTGACGATGAACTGAGTTTGTCCCAAGAGACGGTGCGGGCACGCCTCTCGCGGATGAAGGCGGCACGCGGCAGTTTGGGCATCTCGCGAGCCAGAATCTGCATGGTGGAAGTTTCCGTTGGCGGCGGGGCGCCGGGAGCTTCGGGCGGCGGCAGCGGCCGGGTGTCCTGGTCGGGAGCGACAGCCGGCATGGCTTCGAGGAGGGTGCGGATCAGATTGACGCCGACGCGGTGGAACTCGATACCGTTTTCCTCGACGAACTCCTCGGTGCCATCTTTGTCGAAGTCGAAGACGATGGCGCTACGGGTGAAGCGGAGCACGTAACCCCCCTCCATGATACGCAGGAAGAACTTGGCTTCATGGTAAGCGTCGGGCGAGAGCAGGTTGAGGCGGTGCGCGCGGTCGAGATAGAACTCCAGGAGATTGATGAGCTCCTGGGTCTTGATGATGCGGTCGGGGCGATCCACGGCACCAGCATATCCGGGGTCAAAATGATGCTGGAGCGCGTGTTCGCTCTGGTGGATTTGCTCGGCGATGGATTGGGTTAGCTGGCCCAAGCCGCCAAGGCTGCCGGCGGCCCGGTAGCATTTGACTTCGACCAGACTGCAGGTGAGGACAGGCCCAGGGCCTGAAGCGTCGAAATCGAACAGGGCGAGGTCGGTGCGGCGGAGGGTGATTTCGTCCTCCAGCTCATCGGCGTTCTTCTGGAGGGCACGGAACAGGTCGAGGTGAGCGTCGAGCGGGACCACGGCCTGGTCGCGGAAGACCTCGTGGTATTCGAGGTAAAGTTTGGAGAGGGCAAGGCCGAGTGCTTCCGCGCGGTGCGTGGGCGAGGAGGCAAGCTTTAGGGCCAACCGTCCAGAGAGGGCGCGGAGCTCCCCCAGTAATGCATGAGCACGGTCCAGATACTGGCCGAGGTCATAGTCCTGGAGGACCAACTCAAAGAAGCGGCGAATTTCAGTTTGGGAGCGGGAGGTGATGACGACCCGGCGCCCACTGTTGCCGGTGAGGTCGGGGCTGTGGTCGATTAGGTATTCCGGGCGGCGACTGGCCGGGTGATGGTCGAAGAACTCTATGCCGAGACTCTTGTCTATGGTGAACACCCAATCGCTGACATCGTGGACTTGGTGAAGCATGGCCTTCTGGTCAGCTTCGAGGACGAGGGTGGAGACGGGGCGGAGAACGAGCCCTGCTTGCCCCGTCGAAATGTTGGCGGCAGCGGTGGAGATAGTTTCGGCCAGGCGAGCGAGCAGCTTGGGAAACTCCTCCGCACCGGGGATGGGAGCGGCGATGCCATGCCGGGGGCGGCGATGCCAGGCGACGACGTCGGCTTCCTCGACGTAGGTGACAGTAAAGTCCTGGAAGAGGCCGTGAACCGGAGCGCTTTCGTCTTCGCGGCGGGGCGGGCGGGCGCTGATGCTTTGGGCCGGGAAGACGTCGAACAGGAAACTGAGATGGGCAGTGAAATCGGAGGCGTTGGCCCGGAACTCGGCGAGGTCGCGGACCGAGAAGGTTAATTTGGGGCTCAGGTGGTTCCCGGTAGGCGTGGCGAACGCATCGGCCTCGGCGACAGTCAGTGTGCTGTTGGAGGACATGAGATCAGCCAGATCATCACCGCAGCCGGGAGCGTCGGGGTCGGGAACGAAAAGGCGGAGATCATAACGGAGGTCCCGGAAGTCCGGCTCTTTCTGGAGCTGAAGAAGCATCTCGGCCATGAGGCGACCACGCCCGGCATTGAAGCAGTTCAGGACCAGCGTGTGAATATATGGGTGCTGGACCAGGTAGCGGCGCGTGCGGTCGGCGAGGAATTCGCCATTAAGACCGAAGCTGCCGATATTGGGTTCGGGCAGACCGAGGGCGGTGCAGAGTTCGGCGAGGAGGCCGCGCGGGTCGGTTTCTGAGGCGGCCCCGTAAACCGTCCAGAGGGGGTGGAGATTGTCGATGGCCGTAAGGAGGCGGCCCGAGCCGGCAGGAAAGACAGCCGGGAAATTGGCGAGGTTGAGTCGGTCGAGGAGCGAATCGCGGGTAGCGGTGAGGAATTCTCTCGGGGCCTGAGCGGAGCGCTTGAGCCAATGGTCGGCGAGGGTAAGCCAAGTGGCGAGCCACAGGAGGCGTAGCGGGTGGGTTGGACTGACCAAGAGGCCGAAGCGATGAGCGCCGCGGTGGTCGGCGAGATCAATCCTGGCGGTGTCAAGTGCGAGGAGTGTTTGCAGAGCGGCGAGGGCGCGGGGTTGGTCATCCGGCGGGGCGGATTCGGCAAGGCGCAGAGCCTGCGAGAGGACGGAGAGGTAGGTCTGGGCGTAATTGGCGATGGCGTCGCGGAGCGGAAACAGGTCTGTGCTCTGGATGACTTGATGGTTGTCAGGTCCACGGATGCCGGCGAACAGTTCGCGGCGACGCGCCCGGAACTCTTCGAGGTCCGCGATGGGCGGCCAGGCGGTGATGCCGTTGGAGACTTCAACCGTTTGGGCGGAGGAGACGGTCATCCGCCAGGAGAGCGTGTCATCGGGAGCGGCGAGGATGCGCTGTTCGAGCACTTTGAGCAGCCTCGAAACCGTGATGTGGATGAGGCCCTCGCCGGCAAATGTGAACTCGATGATTTCGTTCCGGCCCTTGCGATCCTCGGCATCGAGCCAAGCGGGAACAGAGTGGGTGACGTCTTTGGGATCGTGACCATCAACGATCGCCTTGAACCAGAAGTGGATTTGGGCGTGGCTGAGGCTGGGAAACTTCGGGACCGCACGCTGGGGGACCTCGACTTCGACGTCGTCGGCCTTAACAACATAGAAAAGGTCGCTTTCGTTGGGCAACTGGCCATCGTCTGGGCCGCCGACCAGAGGAACGGGATTGCCTTCGGAGTCAACGATGGGAATAGGGTCGCCGTCTTCGGTGCAGGGCAGGACGCGCACGAAATGCCAGCCATCCTCCCACTCGACCTTGGCAACACCCGAGAAGCTGACGGAGCCATCGCGGCGCGTTCCCGACCAAGAGGTCTTCTTCTTGGTGAAGGCGGTGGGACCGCTGTCGCGGGAGATCACCTGTAAGCGGAAGTGGTGAACGGCGGGGACATTTTCTGGCGCGGGGTCGCAGTGGAACTTAACCTTGAAGCTCTTGAGGCCGCCTTTGCCGACCAAGAGGACCTTTTGGCCGATCAACTGTTGGAGGCGCAGATCGGTTTCGTTTTCCGGCACGACCGGGAGAACGACGTCGTTGACTTCGACCCGGAGCTGCTGGGTGATGCCGGCGCCGGCCTCGAACTGCCACTTATCGAACGAGAGAGACCAGAGCTGTTTTTCGGCGACGATGCGACGGGTCCAGACGGGTGGGTCTTCGAGGCCGGTTTCGGCTAGAAAATCGCTGAGCTTGAAGCGGAAGGCCCGGTCGCCGAGCTTAAGGTCGAGGACACGTCCCCGGTCGGATTTAGTAGAGAAGGTCAGTTTGTCCAGGCATTCGAGATTCTTGGCCAGGCGGTTGGGAGCCGTAGTGGAGTCGTCGAGCAAATGGAAATCGGGGACAAGTCCGAGTTCGCAGAGGGAGGCGCCGACGGTGTCAGGCTCGTGGCCGTTGAGGCGGATGCTGAGGAGGAAGCGGACCACCGCAAGAGCGTCAGCCCAACGCCACGGGCGGTTTTCGACCTGGGAGATCAGTTCGGAGACGGTAGTGCGCAGGGCTTCCGGCAGGCTTTCCATCAGGCGAGAACGCAGGAGCGTGAAGGCATCGGCAATGGAGACCTGCTCGAAGGTGGCCTCGGCGAAGGAATCCTCAGCGGCAGTGCGGAGGTCGTTGGGGACGAAGACGAGGAGCGGGGGCCGAAGCTGATCATCGGCGAGGGGATTACGCAGCTCGACGAGCTTGCTGCTGGTGATGAGGAGCGGATCGCCGTTGGGAACCTCGCGGGCGAGGACGTGGACTTGAGCAGAGCTGCCGACCTGTTCACGGAGCTTGCGGGCGACTTCGAGCATGACGACGGTCTCGAGGTCGCCGACCCTCATGCAGTGGCCGGGTTGGCGAGTCTGGAGGAGGGCAAGGAGCCGCTCCTGAATGACCTGTTGCAACTCGGCGTTGACGTCGTTGGGGGTGACCTGGCGGAAATCCTGGCTCATGCGACACCTCCCAAGGAAGAAACGGGTTCGTGGTTGATGCGGTAGCGAGGCGTGACGTGCTGCGTGATGTAGGCGTCTGAGAGGTCCTGGAAAAAGCCGATCTCGCGCAGCTTGTTTTTGAAGGCGGTTTTGTTGCGGCGGAGCGCCTCGCAGTCGGCGATGGTCGCCTCGCCGAAGCCTTCTCCGCGCGGGATGGTGTCAATGTAAAGGCCGTAACGGTCGCGGAGGAAGAGCAGCAGGCGGTCAATCTGGATTTCCTCGGAGCGATAGCGGTTGGTGGCGGTGTCGAAGCGAAGGACCGCGATTTGGAGCAGGACTTCGAGGAGGCGGCTATCGAGCACGAACCGGCGGGGAGCATTCTTGGAGCGCAACTGGGCGAGGAGGGCGCCGGGGCGGTTCTTAAGCAGCAGGGAATCCAGAGACTTCACAATGAAGCTCCGCTGGAAGTCGCCCCGGAGCGCCATCAGGCATTCGATGTAGGTAGTGAGGTTGTCCAGGCCGAGATTCTTGACGGCCTGTACTTCGGGGTCCAGGGTGTTGTCCTCGATGGCGGTGTCCTCCTCCATACTCATGAGACGCGAACCGAAGTAATGTTCCCGGTCGGTCTTATGGCAGTCATCGAGGAGTCGGAGGACTTCCGCGACGGAGAGCTGGCGGTTGGTGCCGCCCTGGAGGCGCCCAGTTCGGAGCTGGTCGAGAGCGAACTCGTCAAGTTTTCGGGTCAGGAAATAGGCGCGAACAAAGCCCGGGATGCGGCGGTAGTGAAGTTCGGCACTGATTTCGGCAAGCTGGCTGACCCGGGTGCCGGGCTGGTTCTGGACATCCAGGAACAGGCCGATTTGGTACGGACAGTCGCCTTGGGGACGGTCGCCGCTGGCGGGCCTGACCGGGCAATTGGGGCAAGTAGTTTCGATCCCCTTCCGCCTGACCAATTCAGGCAGGAGCTTCATGAGGCGGAGGTGGTATAGGGCAAGATGGAAAGCCAGAAGGATCTTGATGTACTCGACCATAACGGACCGGGGAATCCTCGTCCGATATTGGAGGAGGCGGACCAGGTCATCGGCCATGAGATCGGCGGAGCCAGTGCAGAGGGGCGGCGTGGGAACGCGGGAGCCGTGGAGGGGGGCGTCCTGGGTCACTTCAGCAGTGTTGAGGCTGAGAAGGGCCTGGGTTTCGACATCCACAGTGGCGTTGATGTCTTCAAGTTGCGTGTTGGGATCAACGCCCTCGAAGAAGAACGCCTTCATGTTGGCCAGCGCACGTTTGCCGAGGTCGTTGCGCGCGTGCCAGAGGGTTTCGTAAAGGTGCTGGGCGGTACCGTAATCGCGGCAGTGGTAGGGATTGCGAAAGCGGTAAGTGTAGCCGTGGAGGGGACGGGGAGCAGCGACGGCTTCTTTGCCCACCTTGCCGCGGTTGACCAGGTCCAGGAGATGAGTCTCCAGCCAGCCTCGAGTGATGTCGGGGTATTTACCGAAGTCTTTGAACCGGTTCGGTTGGGAGAGGAAATGATCGTGGAAGGTGTCCACCGTGGTGTCCTTCTTATAGAGGCGGCTATCTTCGCCTCTGTGATGAATGCGGGCGAAGAGCATCGTGAGCACGCGGTCCATCTCCAGCACCTTAAAATCCAAGAGGCTGATCTTGGGCAGGCGGAAGAGTTTGTCCCTGCTTTTAAGGGCCATAGGTGGTGGTCTCCTCGGAAAGGCGCATCGCCAATTGGCCACCCGGGCAGCGGGTGACAGAATAAAACTCGTGGCCGGTGGGGGTGAGCAGGACTTCCTGATACGGAGCAGAGCCAAGGATGTTCTTGAAAACCGCGAGCGTCAGGTAGTAGCCCTGAATCTCGTCAACCGTCGGCCTGTAACCGTGGTCGAGGCGGTCCAGCATTTCAAAGACGTCGAGATTGATGGCCAGCTCGGCCTGGAGGCCGGTGGGATCATCATAGCGGAGCGCAAGAGCTGAGGGGGAATGCTCCAGGTAGGGGGAGGCCTGGGCCGGCTCCTGCGGCACCAACTCGAACCGCTGTGCTGGGAACACGCGGTAGCTACGGATGGTGGCGGCGTCGACCTGGCGGACCTGCAAAGCGAGTTTGCCGCGCAGGCGTCGGTTGTCGGACACGCCCTCGCCCCGGTTGATGGCACGGATGATCTTGACCGCTTCCGCCTTGGGATCGGGCCGCGTGGTGAAGATGGAGAGCATCCGGGAAGCCGCGCCATAGGGGATCAGATTCCGCCAGGAATCATCGCGCGCCTCAAAGAAGTGGCGGCGGCGAAGCATGGAGACGTATTCCCGGTGCTGCTTGAACCGTGGGCCGTTGTGGTGCGCGGTGACATCGGCAAGCAGTCCGTGGTAGGTCACCGAGAGCAATTCGCGGTCGTAGGCTGGGCGAGGCGAAAAATCCATTAGGCCGGGCGCGGGGTCCGGCTCGTGAAAATCCAGGGAGCGATCGAGTTTAGGGTCGGTGGTCTGGCCGACATCCACTTCATGCAGGAGGCGGAGGAGACGGTCGTGCTGAGTCGAGCCGACCGCGGCCCAGCTATTGAAATAGAGTCCATGGAGGATTTCCTGGCGGTTGCCTTGCTGGTAGAGGGCATGGATTTCGTCGCAATTGCGGGTGCCGACGAGCGTGAAAGCGAGTGCAGAGCGGAGGTCCCGGAGGGTGATATGGAGCTTGGCGCGGAGCGCCACGAGCCGGTACATGAGCGACAGACGCTCAAGGACCTGGGGACCGGCGGTTGGATTGGTAAAAGTCTGGGCGTTGTGATGGACGTAGCATTTGTCACGCAGATCGCAGGATTTGCAGAGCGCCCAGAATCTCGGCTCGACCAGACGCTTCACGAGGCGGTCCAGGATGGAAGGGATATCGTCGGAAGTGGCGACCACACTGCGCAGGTTCAGGTTGACGACGGCGATGCCATCCTCCGGGGTGCCGCTGCGGAGGCCGTGCTGCACGATCTGTTTGAGGCGCGGGTATCGGGTGCCAAACTGCTCTAGGAAATCAACGAGGCGGCCTTCATTGATGGCGATGAGCCGGGTTTCGTTAGAGGGCCAAGCGGCGAGGTCCGATCCGCCGAAGGGGGCGAAGAACTGGAGAAGGACGTCGTCGTTGATCTTCTCGCCTTCGTCCTGGCTGCCGTCGTAGTTGGTTTGGAACCTCCGGCCGTGGAGCTCGAAACGGGTGCCGTTACCGGTGCCATACGGGGTCACGGTTGCGCCCTGGTTGCGGGCTTCGGCTTCGACCTGTTGAATAAAGGCCGTCTTGCCGTCACCAGCGTTGCCACTGATCAGAACCAGACGGAAGGTGCCGTCGAGGGTCGCCGGCTGGAGGGCGCGGTCGAGAGCTGTGGGGACGTAGATGAGGCGGCCCATGGCATCGAGGCCGCGAGTGCCTGCGTTGGTGCTACGGCTTTGGCTGTAAAGCGTAAGGAGGTAGGAGACGAATGGGTTGGTGTTGGGGGGCAGCAGGCCATCCGAGGAAAGAACCTGCAAGCTCTGGGTGGTGACCTGAGCCTCGCGCGCGGGGTTCGGTTGGCGGAAGGCGGTCATGGCGCGAAGCGCCTGCGCGAGATCGGAGGCTGACTGGTAGCGGTCAACACGTTGCAAAGCGATAGCCTTCAGGAGGATCGAGACGAAGGCGGGGGCGAGGTCTTCGAAACCGGGAATTTCGCGAGGATTGCGAGCAATCTTGTCACTGGGCGGTGTTTTCTCGTTGGGCCAGGGATACTCGCCAGTAACGGTTTCGTATAGGGTTACACCGAGAGCGTAAATGTCGCGGTCGGCCCGGTCGGCGTCAGTCTGTTCGGCGGCGCGGTCGAGGTCGGGCGGAATGTACTTTAGGGTGCCGCCGCCGCGCGCGGCCAAGTCACCAGAGCGCATCGAGACGTTGAAATCAACGATCTTCACGGCCTTGTTGGTCCACATCAGGTTGGCCGGCTTAATGTCGCCGTGGGTCACATGGTTCCGGTGGAGATGGGCGAGGCCATCGGCGACCTGGAGGCCGACCTGGTGGGCTTCGGCGAGAGAGAGTTTCTTGTCCTTTATCAAGCCGTCAAGGCTGGCGCCCTCGACGTACTCCATGACGATGTAGGGCACGGAGTTGCCTTCAAGGCAGGCGCCGTGAAACACCCGGACCACGCTGGGGTGCTCGGGCAAGTTGGTGAGGGTCCGATACTCCTGGCGCATCCGTTCCATGGTGGAGGTGCGGTCGGTAGTGATGATCTTGAGCGCGCGGGTGGCCTCGCAGTGGATGTCAATGACCTTGTAAACACGGCCGAAACCGCCTTTGCCGAGGGGCGTCTCGACCTGGAACTGGTTGGCCAGCAGGGCGCCGGCGGGTAGATTTGAGTAATCGAGCGGGGTGCCAGGTGGGGGCGGTTCAGGTTCGGATTCAGAGCTCGATGCGGGCGGCGGAGCGAAGAGGGCGTTGTAACCGGCGAGCGCGTCGGCGGTCGTGGGGCGGTCGGAGCGTTTGAAGCGGCAAAGGGTTTCGAGCCATGCGTCGAAGCCTTCCGGTAAGCCGGTAGCGAGCGAAGAGGCTTTTTCGGGAAAAACCTGGGTGGCGGCAAGGGCTTCATCGAGCTTTTCGAAGGTGGGCTTGCCGGTGAACAGCTCGTAGATGGTGGCGCCAGCAGCGTAAACATCGGAGGCCGGACTGCTCTGGAGCGGGTCGTCCTTGAGTTCGGGGGCGAGATAGGCAGGGGCAACGGCTTCGGTCAACTCCTGGGCCAGGGTGCGTTCGCGCGGTGGACCGGAGCGTGCGAAATCGAAATCGACCAGCCGGGTGCGGCCATCGAGGCCGAGGACGAGGGTGGCGGGGGAGACGGCGCGATGGAGGACCTTACTGGCGTGGCAGTGGGCCAGAGCTTCAAGCAGGTCACGGGCGGCGCGAAGCTTCTGGTCCATCGTGAGGTGCAACGCGGGTTTGGTGAGATGGACGCGCAGAGAGTTGCCGGGTGCGTCGTTAAGGACCAAGACGTAAGCGTCCCCGCTATCGGTGGGGAAGAAGTCGCGGGCGAGCGGCACGCTAGGGTGCGGAGGCAACCGGCTCAGAGCAGTGTAGGCGTTGGCGATGCGCTCCTGCTGAGTCCTGCGTTCGTCGGGGGGCAGATAGGGATCGGCGCGATAGACGCGGACGATGACACGTTCCGGGCTAGTGATGTGGATATTGCGAGCGCGGTACTCGGTGTAGAAGTCGTTGCCGGTGAGACGTTCCTCGCACTGCCAGGAACGACCGAGCAAGGGCAGGCCCTGCTGGGGGCGCGCGTTCTTGCAGGTTAACGCGGACATGATTTGCCCGAGGTGCGGCGCGGTGGGCGCAGGCGGCGGGGTGCGCGTGGGCAAGCGCGAGGCGTCCATGAACTGGCGCTCGCAACCCTGCAAGGGCCAGGTGTGGTCACGGTCGCGGCCTTCGGGGTCGCGCAGTTTGGCGTCTGGGGCGGTGAGTATGACGACGGCTTCCACCCAGACGTGCCGCAGGGCCAGGTGGGTTCCACTGGCGGCATTGGAAAGGACGCCGTGCAACTGGCGGGTGTGATGGCGGAGCTTGGCGAGGGGCGAGGCGAAAGGGGTGCGGCCCTCGGGATGCCAGCGGCTGCCGGCGACGTGGATTTCGCCATAGGTGGATTTCACGTCCACGAGGTAAACGGCGTGTGGGGCAACGACGGCGATGTCGATCTCGAACCACTGCCCGTCATCGCTGCGGAGCTCGAAGTTGTGGAGGACGCGATAGTCGGCGGGCAGGTGGTCACGCAGGTAACCGATGGCGGCCTTCTCGGGTTCGTTGGCTGGCTGACCGATGGGGGTTATTTGGGCCATAGGTCACGTGCTGGATTCAATGGCTGCCACGAGGGTTTCTACCGCACGGTTCTCGAATTCGTCGGCCTTGTCCCAGGATTCTCGTGCTTCGTGCGCGAGCGCGGCCACTGTGCGGCGGATTCCTTCTTTAGGCCATGGGATGGAAACGGCGCTAACGCGGGATGCATCGAGGTGCGGAATTGAGGAGCCAGCCGCCTCGCGTTTCATTAGCCGCAGTCCGAACTCGCTGGATAGAACGGAGAAGATGTAGCCCGTTTCTTCGGCGTTATGGGGCACGAGGCGAACCATGTTGTTGGTGCAGGCGAAGCCATCGAGCGTGCGGCCGACCATGACCCCACGCCCAATCAGCCCGTATCGCTGACCGGCTTCGTGCAAAACAATCATTCCACTTTCCAGCACGAGGCGATTCTCCTGCGCCACTGAGCGCATGAGGTAAAGGTCGGTCCTAGGTTGGATGCAAAACACATCTGCGCCGGTAATGTAAGGAATGCCTTGCTCTGGATCTGGCGCGTAAAGCCGCTTGAAAATCGTTGGGACAAAAACCTCTGCGAGTTCACCGAGGGTTTTACTTTCCCCCAGTTTGGCGGCGGCATCGAACTCAGCGCGGGCTTCGGCACATGAAGCTACGTAATAGGTGCTGTCCATTCGCTCCGTAAGCCTCGCTGAGGTGGCTTGGCCGAAATGTGGGGTCGGGTAGCGCCAGATCGGAAGAGGCATCGGTAGGTGACATCTCTCAACGAAGGTGGCGATGGCCGCCTTCTTCTTCACGCTCGCTTTGGTTCTCAGCTCTGATGCTTGCTCGACCAGGTCGTGAATTTGGTGTTCAAGCGCGTCGCCGAGGCGTGGCACAGGAAGCTCCCAGATATGCTCTGGGTTTATTGACTGGATGATCGCACCGTAAGTGCCTGACGCGATCAAAGGAACTCCAAACTTGCTGCACAGGTAAGCGTAGAGGTATCCGGAAGGAATTTTTGACGGATCGGCTACTACCTTCATGATGTGCTGTGATGACCACATGCCATCCATCTCGCGCCGCGCATAGAGCATTTTGCCGATCGTTCCAGAACAGGAAATAAGCGACATTCCCGGCTTCAATTCCAAGTGAGCGAGCTTGGGACTCAAGGTCTGCTTCTTGCTCAGGAGTGGGAGGTCGGACAAATCTGCGTGCAGCATGGAACTGCCGCCAACGAAGGGGACACCGAATTCCGGAGAATCCACGAAAGTTCGCGAGAAATGTGGACCGTTGTAAATGCCGCCCTCGAATCCGACAGTCAGCGTGTGCAACTTGTCTTTCCGCAACGCAAGTTTTTCGAGCAGGACTTTTGCTTCGAGCGCGCCACCAAGGTAGGGCTTGGTATCCAGCCGATAGCCATAACCTTCAATCCAGGACCTCTGAATGACCGAGGTTTTCATGCCGGCCCTCCTCCGGCCGGAAACCAGCCCTGCAGGGCGGCCCGCATGGTGACAAAGCCGGGTTCAACGCACAGGTTACAAGCGCGATTCGAGATTTCGGAAAAAACACCTTTGAAAATCGGACCGCCGGTTTTCTTCCCGCCCAACCGAGCCGCGCGATCCCGTGCGCGCTTTAGATCGTTCGGTTTGAGCTCACCGGGAGTCCAAAGGTTCTCTTGTTCCAAACGACGACGAAGCTGGTCAAAAGTACCGTGGCCAAAAGCGTTGGCCACATTCTGGTTCGGTGCCCAGAGCCAAGCCTCCAGTTCTGGCTGAATGACGATGACCACAAACCTTTCCGGTGCCCATCCGGCCTTGATCATGTCGGCGCTGATGTCCGCGCGCAATAGGTCCGCGCCCGGATACGGATCGAAGTCCGCGTCGAGGATGATGACCGCGTAGCGATACTGGTCGCGGAATGGGCGCAGGTTTTCGCCCGCGTGTTTCCAGATACCGGGGTCGGTATGGCCGGGCACGCGGTAGAGGTCGTTTTCGCTACTGGGATCAATCTCGAAGCGGCTACAACCTAGGGCGAAGTGCCAGTCGTCGCGGGCGAAAAAGGCCTTGAGCCCTTTCTCCATGTGTTCATCGGCGAGATGGAAGATGACGTCGCTCATCAGAGAACCCCCGCGCTAAACAAGACATCGAGACTGGGAATCCCTTCCCACTTTTTAAGAGTGGGATGCTCGCTTCCGCGCACGATTTTCACACCTTCGCTCTTGGTGAGGGAGAGGCAGAGGAGATCCTCCGGCTTGGTGACGGCGACGACGATGGGTGAATGGGTGGTCACCCACGCCTGCGAAGTTTCCATGACGCGGAGCGATTCGAGGATAACCTCGATGGCCTTGGGATGAATGCCATTCTCGGGCTCTTCGACCGCGACGAAGGCGGGAACGTTGTCCAGGAATGGCAGGATGGAGAGCGCAAGCAGCGTGAGCGTGCCATCTGACAGGCCGATGGAGCGCACGGAATAACCGGTGTCGTAAGCCACTTCGAGATAGGCGTGATTGTCAGCCTCCTGGGTGCGACCGCGCACGTCCCGAAGGAAGGGCAACGCGCTCCCAATATGATCCAGCCATTCCTGATGGGAGGCGGGTTTCTTCTCGAGACCGAGGACCGACCATGGGAGCGTCGTGCCATCCAGCGCGACTTTGAAATTCGGCCCGACCGGACGCTGGGGTGCGCGCATCGCGGCCAAGTTCAAGTTCACTGGAAGCACATCACGTCCGAGATAATTGCGCAGCCAATCAGAAGCCGCATAGAGGCGGAGGTCGAGCGGAGCGCCAGAGAGGGCGGGCGTGGTGGCGGGGATGTTTGCGGGCGTGGCCGTCCCGCGCCGACCGACTTCCGGCTCAATGAAGCTGACGTTGTCAGAACCGCGACGAATAATGACGCGAGCGAGATCGGAATCGAAGCTGACGGAGTCGCCCCACAGGCCCGCCGGGGTGTCTCCGAGTAGCGCACGGTTCTTGGGTAGGAGAAACAGGTATTCTTGGGAAATCTCGACCGCGCCACCCGTCAGGCGGAAACCCAGTTCATAACGCAGGCCGCCAGCACCACGGCCGGAATCGCGTTCGCGGGCGGCGAGTTCACGTTTCCCCAGATACTCGACGTTCTTGCGATCCAGTTGTTCGGCAACGAACCCCGGCAATCGAACCTCGATCGCCAGCGAAAACCAATCGCCTTTGCGGGAGAAAACGAGGTCTTGCACCGAGGAAGCGCGAGGCGCGAGACGGTCGCGCTCACCGAAGAACGGCTTCTGGATACTGCGCGTCTCCAGCATCTCGCCCAAAAGGACCGGGATGTCGAGTAAGGTGGATTTGCCGGCGCCGTTGCGACCGACCAGCACCTGGTAGCGACCGAAATCCACCGCCAGCCTTTCAAAGCATCGGTAACGATAGGCCTCAATGCGAGTGATCATGCGCCAGGTTCGGGGTTCTTCTGGCGGAACGCTTCGTAGGCGTCGCCGATGGCGGGAAAGTCGTCGTTTAACTCCGGTTCGATCAACGTGCGCTTACGGATTTCGTAGTGGCCGTTGGTTTTCACCTTCACCTCGTCAACGCGGGATCGCATCTTCTCCGATCCATCCGGGTTGCGTTTGTAGAGCGCATTGCCACGCCGATCCACTCCCGCATTTTCCGCCACCGCCATGAAGATGGGATACTCCTTGGCGTGCCCTTGTGCCTCAGCGTCCATTTCCGTCTCGGTCTTCTTTTTCAAGAAGAGAAGGCTGGTGAGGATGCCGACGTTGGCCTCGACAATGAAGGCTTCGACCGGGACTTCGACGCAGGCGAGCACCCAGCAGTTTCGGAGAATCCAGCGGCGGATGTATTCATCGCCGGGATTGCCAAGTATGCCGTTGGGCAAGACGATGCCCATGCGACCGCCAGGCTTGAGCCAGCGCAGGGATTGCTCGATGAAAAGAATCTCCGGGGCAACGGCGTTTTGCGATACGGTTTGTTCCAGCCATTGTCCATTATCGTCACGCGACCAGCGCTTCGCTAACTGGTGGTTCTCCAGGATCGCCTTTTCGGTGATGGGGATTTCCGAACCGAACGGCGGGTTGGTCATCAGCACGTCCACAGAACCGAAGGGAACCTGCTTCTTGGCGAGGTCATTGCCCGGCAGGTGGCCGCGAGGGAACGCCAGCGAGTCCATGTGAAAGATGTTACCCTCGACATTGGCGGCCATGAGCACATTCATGGTGCTGGCGCGAACGAGGAAAGGATCGAAATCGGCACCAAACAGATTCTTCTTGGCATAGTCGCTCAAGCGATCCAGAAGGCTTTCTTGAGTGGAGTCGCTGACATCGCGTTTGTATTCGGCGCGCAATTGGCGCAGGCGATGCGCGAGCGTGGCGACGAGGAAGCCCCCCGTCCCATCGGCTGGGTCAAAAACCCTTTCGTTCTCTTTGGGATTCAAGATGCGCACAACCAGGTTCACCGCGCAACGGGGCGTGAAGTATTGCCCCCGGTCGCCACGCAAATTCGCGCCGACGATCTCCTGATACGCTGCGCCCTTGGCGTCCACGTCCGAGCGGGAGAAGTTGTAGCGGGCCAACTCCATGACCATGTAGGACAGCGCGCGGTCCGACAGGGTGATTTCATCGGAGTCGCGAAAGAAGGTGTAGCGTTTCTTGGTGGCCTTGAAGAGGTCGTTGATCCGCGCCCGGATCTTCATTCGGCCTTCGTCGCTAAAGGGCTCGTCCGCCGCCGCGAAGAACTTCCGCTCTTTGCCACGGTTGGTGCGCTCGTCGTGCATCTTGGCGAAGATGAGATAGAGGAACTGCCAAAAAGCGGCGTCCTTGGGCATGCCTTCGTTGCCGTGGATGAAATTATGGCACCGCTGGAAGGCGCGTCGCAGGGCGTTTTCTTCCCCCGGCCGGACGTAGGTTTCGGCATGCACGTCCGGCGTGCTCATCGAGCCGTCGGCCATGGGCCAGTCGCCATGCGGTGAGAAGCGAACCTCGAAGCGGCGTTTTTCCTTGCGGAGGAAGAAGCGTTCCAGGGCGTTGGTCCAGTGACCCCACTCGCAGCCGTCGGCGGCAGTCATGAGTCCGCGCAATTCGTCGAGGTCTTGCTCGGCCTGAGCGTAGTCACGAATCTTGATGACGGACTTGCGGCCGACGTTGGGCATGGGCCGGCAGATGATGGCGCGTCGGAGATTCTCGAGTGTGTGTTCTTTGCCGGATTCGAAGATGGCGATATCCACGCGTTTGCGTTTGCCCTCAACCTTGACGGGGAAATCGGCTTCCAGGTTCTCGGGGGCGATCTGATATTCGCCAATAAGCTGGCGGGCCACTTCCTGGCGGACCTTCTCCTTCTCCGTCTCCTTCACCGGCTGGCCGGTGATGAAATCGGTCATCATGCCCTCAGCCAGGGGCGGAGGGGATTCGGTCTGGTCAATCCGGCCGGTCTTCTTCCCAGTAGTCGTCATCGCGTGCAAACAGCCTAGCAAAGCGCAGGGGAAAAGGGGACTTTTTTCTCGCGGGAGTTTTTGCGCCGGAACGCGAGGGGTGAAGGAGCTTTCCAACGGCAGCGAGGATCTGATATGGTGGCGCCGAAGCGAGTGAAGGAAACAGGAAGCTCTATGGCAGACGGCAATTTGGATGCACAAAAGGCAGCCGAAGCGCGACCGACGGGACTGGACGCGGACGCGAATGCGGTCCAGCGGTTGGGGAAGCTGTTGGTGGCGGCGGTGAAGTCGCGCGCGTTCGGGCGGCCCGACTACGCGAAGCAGATCGAGGAGGCGAGCCGGTTGGCGAACCAAATTGACTGGGCTGCGCTGAAATCGACGATCGCGCGGCAGGCTGCCGAGGTGCGGGAACGGGAGGAAACCAGCCTGCGAAGCCGGCGGGAAAAGCTGCACCAAGCGGCCGGCGCGGCCCAGTGGCACGCGCAGATGTGGAGCCAGTACGACCGGATTGACATTTTCCAGGTCGAATATCAGGGGACGGCGGCGGTGGTGAAGCTGGGCGGCGTGCCGTGCGAGCGGGTGAACGAGGTCGAGGGGGAGAAGTTGTTCGCCAGCTTGCGGCAATTGAAAGCAGCGTTCCAGCAGGTGCCGTTTCAACGGGAAACCTTTTTCAGGCAGTTGAGAGGAGCATATGCGACTTGCCGGAGGGCTGGGGGGGCAGGCGATGAGTTCGTCCTGGTGCGCGAGCTGCACCGGGAAATGGTGCTGGAGCGGGCGCGGGATTCGGAACGATTTCGCAAGAGCGGCGAGGCGAAGACCATCGAGGATTATTCCCTGCCACAGTTCATTTTCGATCTGGCGCGTTTCGTTCGTGAGGGGATCACAGTTGGAGCGGAACGCGTGGTGATGCAGACGCCGTCTATGCGGGAGAGCCGGGAGGCGGTACATATCCCCAACCTGGAGCACCCGACCGGCACCGAGGTGACGGCCGCGCGACTGGGGATCAAGGCCGCATGAACATTGGGTGTGCGCGATGCCAAGTCCAGATGATGTGAGGTATCGTGACATTCTGCACCGGCTGGCGCAGAACGGTACGCTAAGCGATCCCGAGGTGGCGAATCGGCTTTCGACGGGGTTAACGCGATTCCTGCAGCGATGGGAAGGGGAGGTGCTGCCGTTCGTAACCGCTGGAGGCGCGGAGTTGCGGTTCGTGGAGGGACCGAACGGGCGCGGGAAGACGCATTTCTTGCAGGCATTGGAGGTCGTGGCGCGGCGAGCGGGCTTTGTGACCAGCCGGGTTGAATGCGGAATGGAGCACCACCCCTTTGCGTCGTTGCAGGAGACCTACCGGGCGATTGCCACGACGATGTGCACGGGGCCGTTCGGGCGGACCGGGTCCGGTGTGGGTCTTGGGGGAATATTGCAGGCGCTGCCGCCGGAGCGGATCGCGGATTTCACGAAAGCGCCGCGGGGGAATCCAGCATTTCGGAACGTGGTGGTGGGGTATGCCAGGCGAGCGCAGAGCGGTTTTCAGAAGGACCAACTTGCAGAGCTTTTGCGGGCTTTGCTGCATCACGACACGAACCGGCGGGTGACTTTCCGGGACTTGTTCCGGGCGGCGAACGAGATGGGGGTGAGGTTGCCGCGGCCGATGGGGAGAGTGGGGAAGCGGAATGCTGCGGGATGGCTGCGGTCGTTGCTGGCGCTGCCGCGTCAGTTGGGTTTCAAGGGGCTGCTGGTGCTGTTTGACGAGACGGGAGCAGACGTGTCCTTCAAGTCGGCGTCCGGCAGTCGCGGCGATGGCAGCGGAAGCGAGCCCGGTGCCGACGTGGCAGAGGGCGCGCCAGACGTTGTTGGCGTTGCGGTTGGGGCAGCCGACGTTTGATAGCGTGAATGAGCTGAGCGTTGGCATGGAGGAGGTGCGGGACGCATGCAAGCGGGCGATTGAACGGGCCCAAACAGGCCAGGTTTCCTTTCTGCTTTTCGAGAGCCCCTATGGGATGGGGAAGAGTCATGCGTTGGGTTATTTGAGAATCCGGGCTCTCGAAGCGGAAATGGCCGCAGGTAGCGTGGTTCTGGATGGAGTGGGGGTTTCACTTTGTTCGCCGATTAACTTGATCGGCGCGCTATCACACGCAATTGACTTTCCCGAAGCGTCAGGGATCGATGGGCTGCCGCAGAGGTTGGCGGCGCTGGTGTTACACGGGCAAGCAGATACGTTGCGTGTCGCAGGCGCCGAGCTTTTGCATCGAGCCCTGGAGAGGTTGGACGCGCGGCATGCAGAGGACCCCGATGCATGGGAGGTCATCGAAGATTACCTCAGCCTCGAGAGGAGCTCGAGTGAAGTCGGTCGCTATCTCGGAGTGCGAGTTGGAGCGTTGAGGGCGCACCGCCTTGAAGATCGCCCAGCGCGCAGCGCCGATCTATTGCGCGAGTGGGCACAAGCATGCACGGTGACCGGGGCACGAAAAGGTCTGGTCGTTTTATTCGACGAAGCGGACGTGGATTATGGGCACCGGGGCCGGAGCAGCATGGACAGCGAGCAGCGGACAGGCTTGCTGCGAACGTTGCGGCGACATGCTGAGGGCGGGCCGAGAGCCGGGAGCTACGGCCGCCTGGTGGTAGCGATGGCCATCACGCCCGGTGCGAGCGAACCAGATCCGATCCAAGAATTGAGAAGCGAGTTCGGAGCCCACTTGCAGGTCGTCAGACTGCGGGAACTCAGCGGTAACGAGTTGAGGGAGTTGGGGGGGAAGGTGGCGGAGGTGTATCGGCGGGCGTACCAGGCTTCCGGCGGTGAAGGCGCGGCGGAGAGAGCGGTCCAAGATTGCGCCCGGATAACCGAACGCCAGGCCGAGGGGCGGAACCCGCGAACGTTTATCCGACGTCTGCTCGAGAAACTGGATATCGTGTATGGCTGAGGAGGGCGACAGCCGGAAGGGGACGACCGACCGTCATCTGGTGAACGCTCTGGGCGACGTAGGGCGCGCGTTTTTCGATTTTCCATCGTTATCCGAGGTGCAAAGGCAGGCGATCCCGCGCATAGGGGAGGGCGAGGACCTATTGGTGTGCGCGGCCACCGCGACCGGCAAGACGGAAGCAGTCTTTGCGCCGCTGGTGTGGCGAGTCCGGCGACGTGGGACGGGCGGCGGGCGGAGGACGCTCGTAATTGGGGTGGCGCCGACGCGCGCGCTGGTAGCGGACCTGACGGCGCGGTTGGAAGCTCCATTAGCACGGATTGCTTGGCGCTGCGGGGCGCAAACAAGCGACTTCGCCGGGGCAGAGTCGGCACCAGAGGTATTGATCACGACGCCGGAGTCGCTGGATTCGATGCTGGTTCGGAGGTTTCAGCGGGAAGACGGCAAGGTGTCCGGTCACCTCCTAAGCGGCGTGCGTGCGGTTTTCGTGGACGAGGCGCATTGTTTCGACAGCACGGTGAGGGGAGACCAACTGAGATTCCTTCTCGTGAGACTGCGCAAGCTGCGAGAGTCTGCACGGGAAAAGGGGTGGTGCACCGAATCGGTGATGCAGCTTTGCGCGGCGAGCGCAACTGTGGACCGGCCCGAAGACCTGGCGACGCGATTGTTGGGCGGTGGCGCAACCTCGGTTACGTGCGCGGGACGGCGGCCGATTGAGATTCTAAACCGCACAGGCGGATGGTTGAGACTCTCCGAGGGGATGGAACCGTCGACAGTGGCAGGGCGAGTGCCGAGGACGGGTTCGGTAGAAGGGGTGGGCAGGCTGTTGTGGGCGGCGCTGGAGTCGGGTGAATGCCGGAAGGCATTGGTGTTTGTGCCCTCACGGCGGGAGTGCGACCGCATGGGGAAAGAACTGCGGCGGTGGCTGGGAGAGCAGCGGGCGATTTGGGTGGAGTCGCACCACGGGAGCCTGAGCCGGGAGCATCGGCAGCGAGCGGAGGAAGGCTTTCACAAGAACCGAGACGCAGTAATGGTCGCAACTAACACCTTGGAAGTGGGCGTGGACATTGGAGACGTGGATGTAGTGGGCCTGGTGGGCGCGCCGCCAGACACGGCGAGTTTGTTGCAACGCATTGGGCGCGGCGGCAGGCGTACGGGGCTGACTCGGCTCGTGCCGCTGGCGCGAAACAGTATTGAGGCTGCGGCGCTCGGCAGCCAACTCGCGAACGCAGCGGGGGGAAGGTTGGAAGCGAAACACCGGTTTTGCCGATGGGACGTATTTCCACAGCAAGTGATCAGTTACATTCGGCAGAACCAGGGGATGGGGCGGAGCGAGTCGGCGCTGGTTGATCTGGCGGTGGGTGCGTGGAGCGGGGCGGGAACCTCGATCATTGCGACAGCGCATGTGCGAGGCTGGCGGGATTCTGGGCAATTGGTGGAGCAGCGGGGGAGGCTGCATCTCGGCAGCGGTTGGGAGAAGTTCAGCGTGCAGGCGGCATCGGACTATATAGTGCATTCCAACATCCGATCACACGGGCTCGGCGTGGCGGTGCGCAACGCGTTAAGCGGGGAGGTTATCGGGCACGTGGCTGGGCCTCCCGATGGGACGGGAACGCTCACCATCGGCGGTCATCAGCACCGGGTAGTGAGGAGCGACGCTGAGATAGTGGTGTCTCCGGTCACCGACGAGAGCGCGGATGAGGCTGAGGACACGCCACGGTATGGCGGAAGGCGGCGGCGAGTGTCAGAGGCCTTCGCGGCACATGTGCGAAGCGGGTGCGGGCTGGGGCCGACGCAGGCGCCGCTGGTGCGGACTGGTAGCCAGACCTTGTGGTTTCATTTTGGAGGGGAGGTTTATGAAATGGCGCTGCGGCAACTTCTCCCGGGGTTCTTGGATCGGTCCATTATCGCCGGGATGGCGCTTAGCGTACTCCCGGGTTTTGATTCAACGACGCTGGAGTCCATCAAGGCGGCGGCGGTAGAGAGGTTTGTCGGGGGCGAGGGTTTGCGACTGCTTGAGGACGAGGGGTTGGGGCGATTTGCCGAAGAGCTGCCCGAGGCAGGCTTGGAGGCCCTGCTGGCGGAGTTGAAAATGAGCTCGAAGTTCTTGACCTGGGCCAGCACGCGCGAGGTGGCAGCGGCGTCTCCAGTTGATGAATGGCCGTCGCTACGCCATTTACTCGATGGGGACTGGGTTTTGTGAACTTTGATCACCCCACCGCCGGATAATTCGGCAAAATCTCCCCAAACGTAAAGCTCACCCGCCAGAGCCTCACGTTGATCTCGCCCTCCCCGTCCACCACCACCGCCACGCCGTCCGTCCGCGGCACGAACTCGTAGTCCGTCTCCATTTCCTCCGGGAGGCGGTAGCCGTTTCCGTCCGCGTCCACCCCCAGCAACACCCGCTGCTGGATGGCCCAGTCCTGCGCCGCCGCCAGGCTCGCCGCCGTCACGCTCCCCCGCACCGTCCGCCCGCCTTCCGTCAACCCGCCGTCCTGCACGATGCTCACACCCCCGGTCCCATCGGTGGCGCGAGGGACCGGCTGGACCACCCACCGCGTGCCCGAGTACTTCACCGCCTCGGACACATGGCATTCCAGCACGCCCGCCAGCCCCGTGATCTTGTCCACGGCCTCCGCGTCGAAATCGAGCTTCAAGGTCTTCGTCGTCGTGATGGCCCCGTTCCATTCCAGGTCCTGGGTCCGCTCGTCCTTCAAAACGCTGCCGGTTATCCCCGCCAGGATCGCGTCCGCGAACCCGCCTGCCTCCGGCAGCGTGGCCGCGTAAACGCTCCCGCGTATTTGCGTCCGCCGCGTCAGCGTCAGGTAGTCGTTGCTCACCGTCACCGAGTGCCGGCCCGCCGCCGGCCCGGCCCGGCCCGGCAACAACACCGTGAACGAGTATTCCAGCCGCAACCACTGGCTCACCATGGTCCCCGGCGTCGCCGTAGGCGTCACCGTGTAGTTTAGCGGCCCATAGTTCACCGCCCCCACCATGAACAGCAGCGCGTAACTCCCCGCGGTTCCCGTGTCCACCGCCGTCAGTTGCGCCGCCACCTGGCCCGAGGGCGCGTCCACCACCACCGCCGCCCGCCATGTCCCCATCCATTGGAACTGCACCGTCAACCCCGTCAGATCCACCGGCACCCCGTTGCTGCTGATCTGGTAGGGCACCGTCACCGCCTGCCCCATCACCAGATCCGTGCTGCCCCCCATCTCGGCGGGCCGCTGGAATTGCGCCACCGCCGTCCGCACCCGTTCCTCGGTCACCATCGCCGTGACATAACTGCCGCGCACCGTGGCCTGGTAGAGCATCCGCGCGGTCGCCTCGTCCATCGCCACCACCGCCCCCGAGACCGCCAGCGTGTCCACCCCGATGGCCGTGTAGTTCGTCTCCGTGGACAACTGCACCTGCGACCATCCGGCCCCCAGCTTGGCTTGGTACTCGAACGCGAACGCCAGCCGCACCCCTTCCTCGATGCCGGCGGCCGTCACCTGCCGCGAGTCCCAGGTCAGTTGCTCGCTCAACTTCACCGCGCTCGCCCCCAGTTGCGACGCCCCGCGAGCCGCCAGCCATCGCGCCTTGGCCACCGCCGCGTTGTAGGCCGGCCCGATCGCTCCGCCCGCCGTCACCGTCCCGGTGAAGGTCGTCATCACCAGTCCCGAGCCGCAGTCCGATTTCGAGGCGCTCTGCATCGTCCAGCTCACCAGTGTCGCCACGCGGCGCCGGTACTCCTGCTCGAACGATAGCTCGATGAACGTCGTCCCCTTGAAGTCGTCGCTCTGGTCTTCCATTGCCGCCAGCCCCGCCGTCTGATCCCCGTTGGCATAGACCGA
>Ga0182030_10004788_pt1 | contig 28893 bp, 23 predicted proteins | sample 812S3MmetaG_FD_121299 | JGI IMG/M metagenome (GOLD analysis project Ga0182030, IMG submission 121299) | Permafrost microbial communities from Stordalen Mire, Sweden - 812S3M metaG (Illumina Assembly) | ecosystem: Environmental > Terrestrial > Soil > Wetlands > Permafrost | place: Sweden...
ATATCATGGCCGCGCGCCCGCCTGCTGCCCTGAGATCTTGAGCCGCCGCCAAAATCAAACTGGGAGCCAAACATTCGTCCTAAAATATCTCCCAGATCGGATTCGCCGCCAAAGACACTAGAGAAATCCGCTCCCCGGAAAATATCCTCAGAGGTATAATTCTGATCAATGCCCTGATGGCCGAATTGATCATACGTCTGCTTTTTCTGCGGGTCAGCGAGCACGCCATAGGCCTCGGAGATTTCCTTGAACCTCTCCTCGGCCGCCTTTTTCTCGGCTTCCGGAACACGGTCCGGATGATGTTTCAATGCCAGAGAACGGTAAGCTTTCTTGATATCCGCGAGTGCAGCCGACTTCGGCACCCCTAAAATTTCGTAATAATCTTTCTTCATATTTCCTACTTTTATCCTATTTTTCTCTATCTTGGGTATTCAATAAATCCGGTAGAATGACCTTCCAATTTTGAGCTAAACTCTGATTTGACGTTAAGCTTATATCGAATCCTATCATTTCAGATCGGTTTAAAACAGAAAATTCCTCATTATAAACATGTTTCTTATTTTCCGGAAAAATGGATACCAACATTATGAATCCAGCAATACCGCCAATAAACCATATAGGAAAATCCATATCATCCTTGTCATTCCCGCGAAAGCGGGAATCCATATTTAAGCCTGTGTCATTGCGAGGAACGCAGCGACGAAGCAATCCCTTTATTTTGCGCCAGCGGGTCCTGTCTCGGTCTTGATGTTAAGGTGCTCCTATTTGAAACTCGGACGTCACAGCCTTAGCTCTTGGTGATTTCCCTTAACAGCCCCTGAGAGCCGTCACCGTGCGCGCCTTAACATCAATCCCGATCCACCCGCCGCAATAAATGTGTCCGTCACTATTATTTATTTTTACATAATGGTAATTTAAAATACTCTACTGGTGACGATCTATGACCTTGTCCTCGAACATAAAGGTGTAGTCCTATGGCAGATGGTCCAATAGAAACTAGAAGAGGTGGGACTTTAACTGTAATCTCTTCACTAGAATGATCATTTTGGACCAGTTTATTACCCTCTAAGTTCTGCATCCTCTTTTCAATCTCAATACCCATTCTCTCACTTCGTATTTCTTCTTTGATAGTTTCTTCTGTTCTAAAAGAAAAACCACCTTCGATTAGACCTAATTTACGCAAATGATCTAACTCTCGATCAATCCTATGAATATCTTGATCTTGCCAAATATCAGAAAGTTGCTCTAGTGTGAACTGAATCTTTTCTGAAAACAAGAGGCCATTGAGACTGATCTTCTTAGGAGCAACTTTACATATATTGTTCAGAAGTCGAGCTTCAGCAGTTGAAATTTGTCCCAATAAATTCACAAAAAGTAAATTGCTTTCGTCATGTCCAACGCTTGTACAAGAGGACGCAAGTAGCCCTGCCCACATTTGTTGGATTTCATCATTAGCAACCCAAGAGCCATGTTCTAGAATAGCACTCATTAGACGTGGATGAATCTGTTTTCCTTCAATCCCGCCTTGTTGACTTAGAAGAGCTTCCGCCTTCATCGAAATATTGATAATATTTTGGGATCTCCAATAATGAACTTTGTCTTTTAAAAGTAATCCAAATTCGTCCGCTGCTGGAAGACAAATTTTCCCCAAAAAAGCTGCAGCCCCATCAACAGTTCCTTGGGTAACAATTTTAATTGACTCAGCAATAGGTTTTAAACCAAATAAATCTGGACCTTTGTGGTCATTTGTCATTTCTGTCTCCCAAAAATCAATGAAATCCTAGTGCCACCCACTGTAACCTTATTTACATTCGTAAACCATTCGCAGGCTGATGCTGATATGTTTTTTCTGCGTATAAAAATCCGGACCGTTGCATTCGGCTGGTCTTTGCGCGTGACCTCTCAATTGGCACCAACCTTTCCAACGTGAACAAGGATTTTAGCAGAAAAAATATATCGGCATCAGCCGTCCATGCGCTAGAATACCATGTTAATAAAATTATATTGATTAATAATCAAGATATGTTATCATATTAGTCAATTAACGCCCCGGTAGCATAATTGGATAATGCTTTTCTATCACGAAGAAAATGATGCGGGTTCGAATCCCGCCTGGGGCGTTAAAGGCCTGAAGAATGAACGATAGAACTTTCTTAAGGCCATATTTTCTCTTGAAAAGAACAATACTTCTGCTATACTTAAAATAAATCTTCGTGATGGAAAAGCTAGCAATACCATTAGCTACCGGGAGCCGCAGACAACTGCGGCTCTTCTTTTTTACTTGTCAGAACTAGCCTTAAAATCAGCATCTATGACGTCGTCTTTGCCTTTGTCTTTTTCTGTTTTTGGGGTCTCATCTGATTGAGTTTGTTCTGATGCATTATTAGGCTCTTCTGCTGTGCCTGGGCCGCCTGGTTGTGCTTGGCCCTGGGCAGCGCTGGCTTTGTACATTTCTTCTGCTAATTTATGGCTGACTTTTTGCAGGCCCTCCATGGCGGACTTGATCTTTTCGTGGTCCTTGTCCTTGATGGCGTCCCTAAGCCCCGTTAATTCTTTTTCCACGGCTGCCTTTTCCTCAGCAGAAACCTTGTCACCATAATCTTTCAAAGATTTTTCCGTCGAATAAAGCAAAGTGTTGGCCTGATTAAGAAGCTCGGCTTCATCGCGGCGTTTCTTGTCTTCTTCGGCGAATTTTTCCGCTTCCTTGACCATCTTATCTATTTCCGCTTCGGTCAATTTGGTCTTGGCCGTGATCTGGATCTTTTGCTCTTTGCCGGTGGCCTTATCTTTGGCCGTGACATGCACAATGCCATTGGTATCTATATCAAAAGTCACTTCAATTTGGGGAATGCCGCGCGGTGCCGGCGGAATACCGACTAAATCAAAACGGCCCAGTTCGGTATTATCATTGGCCATCTGGCGCTCCCCTTGCAAAACCCGGATCGTCACTGCTGTCTGATTCTCTTCAGCAGTTGAGAACACCTGGGATTTCTTAGTGGGGATGGTGGTATTGCGATCGATCAATTTGGTAAATACCGAGCCCATGGTCTCGATCCCCAAAGAAAGAGGTGTCACATCGAGCAATAAGACTTCTTTAGCATCTCCGGTAATAATGGCTCCCTGGATAGCAGCACCCAAGGCCACACATTCCATGGGATCAATGCCGCCTTCGATCTTTTGTCCGACTTCTTTTTCCAAGAATTGCTGAACAATGGGCATGCGGGTAGGACCACCCACTAAAACCACACGGTCGATCTTGACATCTTCACCCAATTTTGTCGACGCATCTTTAATAGCTTGACGCACGGGCCCGCGGCAGCGGTCAACCAAGGGAGCGATCAGGCTCTCTAATTTGGCGCGTTCAATTTTCATGGTTAAATGCTTAGGACCTGTGGCATCTGCGGTGATATAGGGCAAGTTCACTTCGGTCGCCACGGTGCTGGAAAGCTCAACCTTGGCTTTTTCCGCCGCTTCACGCAGGCGCTGGAAGGACATCTTGTCGTTACGCAAGTCGACGCCGGACTCTTTCTTGAACTCCGTGGTGATATAATCAATCAAAGCATTGTCCATGTCTGTTCCGCCTAATTGATTGTCGCCGGAGGTAGATAAAACTTCAAAGGTCGCCGCTTTGGAAGCCGCATCCCAACCCATTTCCATAATAGTTACATCGAGTGTACCGCCCCCCAGGTCAAAAACCATGATCTTCTGCTCTTTGCCGGCTTTGTCCAAACCATAGGCCAGGCAGGCAGCCGTGGGCTCATTGATGATGCGTAGCACCTTAAGCCCCGCGATCTCCCCGGCGTCCTTGGTAGCTTGACGCTGATTATCATTAAAATACGCCGGGACCGTGATCACCGCGCTGTCGACCGTCTCTCCTAAGAATTTCTCGGCGTCGGATTTGATCTTTTGCAGGATAAAAGAACCAGCCTGTTGAGGCGTATACTCCTTGCCGAATACCTTGAATTTAAAATCCGTGCCCATCTTGCGCTTGGAGGCATAGATGGTCCCCTCCGAATTGATAGGCGCTTGACGACGGGCCGGTTCGCCGACCAACAGCTGACCGTCCTTGGTGAAAGCCACAAACGAAGGGAAGGCTTTACCCGAAGATACCCCTGCCCCTTCGGCTGAAGGGATAATGACCGGGCGGCCTCCCTCCATTGCCGCTGCTGCTGAATTTGATGTCCCTAAATCGATTCCTATAACGCGTGCCATATGTCTCTCCTATGTATGTCATTCTGAGCGCAGCGAAGAATCTTAAAGCACCTTAAGATCCTTCGCCAGTTGGCTCAGGATGACGCTAAACGTTACGTTTAGCGTCAGTTAATATTCTTTGCAACCTTCACCTTGGCGGTGCGTACTACCTTGCCACCCAAGGTGTATCCTTTTTCCAATTCTTCCATCACAACTCCGTCGGGAAATTCCGACGTTTCTTCCTGCATTAAAACTTCCTGGGTGTTGGGGTCAAACGGTTTTCCTTTTGTATCAATGGGCTTGACTTCATATTTGCCCATCAATTCCTTCATATTGTTATAGACCAATTCCAAGCCCCGGACTAAATTAGCATCTGTCCCTTCTTTTGATTTAAATGCCAACAGCGAGCGTTCCAGATCATCATACAATTTCAAACATTCAACAATGACTTCCTCGTGGGCATATTTGATCAATTCGACGCGTTCGCGCTCATGGCGCTTTCGCATATTATCAAATTCCGCCAAAAGTCTCACATATTTATCCTTATGCAAGGCCGCCTCATTTTGTAGGGACGCCATTAGTGGTGTCTCTACTTTCTGGGCCGGTACTTCCTGAGGCGCTTCCTGCGGAGCTTCCTGAGAAGTTTCCTGAGACAAAATTTCTTCCTGAGGCTTTAAGTTTGGGTCATCCATAATTTTGATTTATCGACTTAATATCTGCGAGATATACTCGAGGGTCGAAACCACACGATCATACCGCATCCTGGTGGGCCCTAACACCGCGATACGCCCCTTGACCCCATCTTTTTCAAAATGGGAAATTGCCAAGGAACAGCTTTCCATGTCCTTAAGGGCCATTTCATGGCCTATATATATCTTGATTTTATTCTCTAAGGTACGATTGATGATCTCCATGATCCGCTCTTTTTCCTCGAGGATCTTTAAGATCGCCTGGATCTTTAGAATATCTACACTATCCGGATAACCCACCACATAATTGGTTCCTTTGCAGATGATCCTGTGCTTTTGCCCATCCTCCTGGTCCAAAGAAACGATGCTGGTGTAATGGGTCAGGTCAGAGATCACCTGGGAGGTTTTTTCCATCAAATCTTCCAACTGGAGCACGTGGCGTTTATATTCCTGGGAGATCCGGTACTTTTCTTCTTCCAGCAGCTGGATCTCGTTCATCAGATGGTCCACATAATAACGATAGCCCTGCTGGGTCGGCATACGGCCAGCCGAAGTATGCGGATGGGTCAGATAACCCTCTTCTTCCAGGTCCGCCAGGATATTGCGCACCGTCGCTGGTGATACGTCGAGATCATATTCTTCCGTAATATACTGTGAGCCCACCGGCAAAACAGTCTTGATATAGCGGCCGATGACGATCGCTAAAATCCGGTCCTTGCGCATCTGTATGTCAGATTGTCTAGTTGTCATATATTAAATTAGCACTCTCAATGTCTGTGTGCTAAAAGTATAACAAAAACCCGGCGTTTGTCAAGCAAGGGTTCGATTGGCGCGATATTTATTTTTTGGGGATAGGGGCCATGGTCCAGTCAATGACCAAAGCTTTGTGTTTCAAAAAATAAAAGGAGATCTCCTGCTTTTCGTTCTGGTCTTTGCTGAATTCCACCCCTTCAGTGATGGTATTTTTGTAGAAGGCCGCCCTGGAAACCTCAAGGCTGATAAAACCCGCTGCGGCCAAACGGTCTTTAAGGGCATCTGCGATCAGTTGGCACAAGCTGCCGCAAAGGGTCTCCATGGACCCATCGTCTTCATCATAGGGCACTTGAAGCCCGGCCGCTTTAAAGACCTTGTCCGCCACCTCAATATCCATATAAATGATCATGGCCCCGCGGGCCCGGTGCGCATGCATGTCACCCTGATTGACATAAAAGTTGATCTCCGCTATATATACCGGCACCTCAAAATTATCCTTGGCATTAACACGCAAGCGGCCTTCATATTCTTCAATAGGTTTGGTGGCGATTTCAAAAGCTTTGGAAGGGATAAGCCCGCCCTTTGAGGTTATCAACTCTTCAATATACCCGGTGAGAATGGGATTGACTATTTGAGGATCGAAACTTTTGGACATGTTTTTATTTTACCATATTTCTATCACTCTCAAATTTATTATCTATTTTTTTTTATGTTTGAAAGACCAGGTCCTCCCCTTGGGCGTCAACGTTGATTTTTTGTCCTTCCTTTAATTCCCCTTCCAGCATGCGTAAAGCAATAGGGTCTTGCAATATTTTCTGGATAACGCGCTTAAGCGGCCGGGCGCCATACATAGGATCATAACCCTGGCGGGCCAAAAGATCTTTGGCTTTATCGGTCAGTTTCAATTCAATTCCTTTAGTTTTCAATCTCTCGGCCAAGGTTGCCACCTGGATGTCCACCACCTTCTTTAATTCCTTTATCCCTAAACGGTGAAAAACGATGATGTCATCGATACGGTTTAAGAATTCCGGCCGAAAGTGCCGGCGCAGGGCATCCTGGATACGGTCATCGATCTCTTTTTGATTTTCCAAACCCGCCACTTCCGCAGCCGCGATATTGGATGTCATAATGACGATCGTATTTTTAAAATTAACGACCCTCCCCTGGCTGTCCGTCAAGCGGCCGTCATCCAAGAGCTGCAAAAGCACATTAAATACATCCCCATGGGCTTTTTCGATCTCATCGAAAAGCACAACGGCATATGGCTTGCGGCGCACGGCTTCGGTGAGCTGGCCGCCTTCTTCATAGCCCACATAGCCGGGAGGAGCTCCGATTAGACGCGCCACCGCGTGTTTTTCCATGTATTCACTCATATCAATGCGCACCATGGCATTTTCATCATCAAATAAAAACCAGGCCAAGGATTTGGCCAACTCTGTTTTTCCCACCCCTGTAGGGCCCACAAAAATAAAGGATCCTGACGGGCGGTTAGGGTCGGAAAGGCCGGTGCGCGATCGGCGGATGCACGCGGCAATAGCTTCAATGGCCGCGTCTTGGCCTACCACCCGTTTTTTCAAAGCATCTTCCATATGGATCAATTTATCAGTCTCTGCCTGCATTAGTTTGGACAAAGGGATCTTGGTCCACTTGGCAATGATCTCAATGATGTCCTTGTCATCCACTTCTTCTTTAAGTAAACCACCGTCTTTTTGCAGTTTGGATAGTTCCTTATTGCCGGCTTCTAATTCTTTGTTCAGGCCAACCAAGGTGCCGTAACGGATCTCGGCGACTTTATTTAAGTCCCCTACTTTTTCGGCCTTGATCTCCTCTGATTTCTTTTCTTCTATTTGGGCCTTAACCGCCCGGATGCGGTCGATCACCGCTTTCTCATTCTGCCAGCGCAGGCGCATGGCCTTACTTATTTCTTTAAGCCGATTTAATTCCTCGTCGATCTTTTTTAGCCGTTCTTTGGATGGAAGGTCCGTTTCTTTTTTAAGCGCCTGGCGTTCGATCTCCAGGCGACGGATATCGCGTTCATTGATATCAAGTTCCTGGGGCATGCTGTCAATTTCAATGCGTAAGCGTGAGGCCGCCTCATCAATAAGATCAATGGCTTTGTCCGGCAGGAACCGGTCCGTGATATAACGCTGGCTCATCATGGCCGCAGCCACAATGGCCGAGTCCTGGATACGCACCCCGTGATGCACTTCATATTTTTCTTTTAGCCCGCGCAAAATAGCAATCGTATCTTCGACGCTTGGCTCATTGACTAAAACTAGCGCAAAACGTCGTTCCAGGGCCGCATCTTTTTCAATGTACTGACGATATTCATCAAGGGTGGTCGCCCCGATGCAATGCAAAGCGCCGCGGGCCAAGGCGGGCTTTAGCATATTCGAAGCATCCATAGATCCTTCGGCCCGTCCGGCTCCAACAATTGTATGTAACTCATCAATGAATAAAATAACGGATCCATTTTGGTCCTCCACTTCTTTTAATACCGCTTTCAGGCGGTCTTCAAATTCCCCCCTGAATTTGGCCCCGGCCACCAATGCCCCCATATCCAGGACAATGACACGTTTGTGCTTAAGGCCTTCGGGGACATCTCCCCGGAAGATCCGCTGCGCCAAGCCCTCGACGATGGCGGTCTTCCCCACCCCAGGCTCGCCAATCAAGACCGGGTTATTCTTGGTCCGTCTTGAGAGCACCTGGATGACCCGGCGGATCTCTTCATCACGGCCGATCACCGGGTCTAATTTGTCTTTGGCGGCCAAGTCCGTTAAATCACGGCCGTATTTTTCCAATGCCTGATATTTTTCTTCGGAGTTTTGATCCATGACTCTTTGTCCTTTGCGTAGATTCTCTAAAATTTTTAACAAATCAAGATCATGAATGCCGCGTTTAGCCAAAACTTCTGCTACCACGCTTTTTTTCTCTCTGGAATTAGCACTCAAGTAATGCGAGTGCTAATATATCACAAATCCCTGTCTTGTCAAGCGAACGGTAATCCTTAAGCGGATCCAAGTGATTTGATTCCCTTCCCCAAAGGCCCTATTCCTTCGAATTCGCAAGGAAGGCTTAAAGGCGGAGGGTTGATTTAGAGGGGGGGGGAAGAAAATCAAGTTTCTGCATAGCGACAGAAATAGCGCGATAACAAAATAATTACCGACGGAGAGCAGATTGAGCATCTAAATAATATTTGACGGATATAAATCGCCCCCCCCCTCTTCAGCGACCGGCTTCCCCACCTTTTCAGGGCTAATCTTTGCCGCCATTTCCTGCGCCCTCCGGTTGATCTTAAGGGGAACCATCTTATCAACCTGTGGGCAAAGCAAGCATTTCATAATTTCAGTTATTGAACTTACGGGGCAATGTCGGTTTTATGGCGCGTTTGGCGCGTTTATGGCGCATTTGGCTACTAAAGGTATTCCACGCGCTACACAATGTCCGATATGTCCGATAAATGACTGGTATTCTAAACCAGCTGGCCAAAAATTTGTGAAGCAAACGGCACATCAAATTGCATTGGCCATTCACGCCAGTTCGGCGCAAGCAAAGCTTCCATTAGCTTTGGAAGAGTCCTAATCACATCCGGGGTGTCTTTCAGCCTTAACATCTTCGCTATTTGTTTGAGGTGATCAGGATAAGTAAAATTCTTAATCAAATCAACAAAATGCTGAAGCTTATCAGGCTGATTAAGATCTATTATTGTATCAAGGCGACCACTAACGGAAACATTTGTTATCGACGCTGGATTTGCTAAAGCATAATTTAAAGCATTATTGGAATTCTTTGGATCAATCCTTTGACATAACGCCTCTTGAAGGGCCGTCTCTTTATCGGAAGCGATATATAAAGCAGGAAAAAGGGGAAATTGCGCGGGATTTATATCTCCAATATTAAACCTTCCCCCTGGATCCGTTAAACTTCCCATCAATGATAAAGGTTCAACAGAGTGTTTAAACCGGACTATGCGCTGCCATTGGGTGAAAACGAACGACTTGTGAGATGCTTCTAATAAGGATTTATTGATCTCATCAGTAATTTTAGACCGTTGAAAAGCAAGGCTACTATAAAAATCCCAATGAAACTTTAAAAGTAAATCCTTAATAGATTCCCATCTTCTAATATCTGCCGATGAGAACTAATCTAATAGATATGCAATTTGTTTCTTCTGGGGTGGCCGGCCATAAGGTTGTGGCCCGTATTTGTACATAGGTCACTTACCCTCTGTTTTCGGCCAGAGCGTTCATCACATACTTTAAAAGCTTTTTATACCTTCCAAAACGGATCATATCCCGCGGGGCCACATTTCCCAAAAGAGGATTTAAAGTACTAAACCATTGATGTGTTTTTTCGGCATCACCGTTAAAGAATCCGGCAACCAAATTAAATAAAATAGCCCACTCTGTAATGCGCTCTTTTAGCTCAGGTGGCATTTTATCATCATACCTAACAGAATTCACAGAAAGTCCTGTGGCCCTGGATATGTCCTCTTTCTTAAAATGAAGGAACTGAGCAATTCTGTTATACTGAGGTTTATTGTCCTCATAAAAAGATAAAAGATCTTGTGGGACTGTATCGAATAGCATTGGCATATCATCTCCTTTTTCTAAGCCTCATATCTACCACAAAAATACCACGAAAATACCACGCTGTCAAGTCTCCTGATTCTTCACAGCTTGATTACGCAAAGCTCATTTAGTCTTTATCCACTTGCCCTGCTGGCTTTTAAGTTTATCCGGGTAAGCCCGCTTCCTTTCCCGGAGCAACCTGGAAATGTCTTTTTGCCGTCGTGAATTATTTTGCTTAGCCATTGTTTGCTATTGCTCCTGTAGTCACAATGCTCATCCCCGGGCCAAGAATGCCCCTGGGCAATTTTATCGCGGATCGGAACACAGGTCAGTTCTTTTCCAGACACAGTATGCCATTTGCCAAAGCGCCTTTCATAAACAGTACAACAGCACTTGCCGTCCAGATCTTTTTGGAGATGTTCACACGGGTCTTCCAAAGCCCCGCAACAGGCGCCACAATGGGTGCATCTTTCTTCCCACTCCCTGGACTTAAGAACCATCCATTGGTTATAGTGCTCTAAATCTGTCGTTGGCGTCATATTCTTTAGTTTGGGATATTTTATCTGTTTCCTGTCTAAAACTCCAGACTAATTCAAAGGCAGGTCTTTTTACTTTCAAATACAGGGGGCATATTATAAGGAAGCCAACTGCTGGACAGGCTGTTTGGGCTTATCGACAGGTTCAAGGTTCAAACCTAAAACCTGGGGAAGGTTCACTACCGGCGTCATAGTGCGGATGGTAAAGGTGGCGCCGGTCACCTGCGCGGCGTCAATTTCAGTGCCGTTGAAATTGAATTTAAAGTCCTGTCCATCTTTCTTGACCTGCATACTCAACTGCGCGGGGTTTAAGTCGATACCACCAGGTCCGCTTGGGCTTTTCTGTTCAGCAACATTCATCGCCTCATCGGTTAGCTTGGGACTAATTATCACCGCTTGGTTTCTTGTTTTCTTCGCCCCTTTCGGGCTTAGCACTGATGCATTTTGATTAAGAAAATATTCCACAGATGGGTATTCCTTTTTTGGAAACAGACCATCCATTTGAATAAATATTTTCCTCGATGCCACATCGGGCACGGCATCAGAAAGAATCTTTGCCGTTAAAAAGCATTGTTTCCAGAAGAAATTTTCTTTGTCTGTAGAGCGCCACTTCTGAATAACTTTTTGATCTAGCCCATAAAAATCAGCTACTTGCTTTAAAAGATTTAGGGAATTCATGCTATTAGTAGGATTTATAAAGATCAAAAAAGGTTTCCCACCAATATTAAATATATTTGCGCCTATCATTGGATGACTTTTTGAATCTATTGGAAACAATAAATCCTCCGCTAACACAGAATGAGGTTCTTTTTCCAAGTCCATTTGATCGTGTAATACAATTGTCTTCCACGCTACTTGTCCATCAGGGGTAAAACCAAACACCCCTTTTACAGTACCACTTGGAGTTGATAAAAGTGCATTCTTATACCATTCCTTTATTAAACTAACAGCCTGATCATACGGCAACGGTTTATCCTTCGTTCCCTTCATTGCCCCATCCTGCCCACCTGTTCCTGTCTGTTTTGCACCATCCGTTTGCTTTCGAACCGAATTCATTGCTTTGTCCTTTTCCAGTTTGTCTTTATCAACGGTTCCAACTACCCGGATTATCGGCTCTTGTCCCTCACGATAAATTTGTGTCTCTATGTTATATAGCCATCTGTCACGGAAAAGATCATAAATAGCTTTGACCCTGGAGTCCCTATTAAGCTCGGTAACATTGCTGTCTAACCTCGCTTGCAAGTCCGGATACAAAAACTTCAAATTTACCGCCACTTTGGATCCGCTGGGCAATTTGAATTCAGTCAAATTGAGCCACTCATTAACCAGATTCCTGATCTCCTTTACTGACGGAAGATGAGCGTTTATCATCGTCACCTGAGCCCTGTGCTTATTTTTATCCATCCATTCAAGGTCAAGATCAATGGAACCGATTTTTTCTCTACTGTTTTCGTTAAATACATCAAATCGTGCCCGCCCTTCACCAATAAAGGCATCGCTAATTTTGAAATCAGCCCAATCTTTTTCGTTCAATTCGAATGTTAATCCTCCGCTAAACCCACTTAACAATTCTTTCGCGGGCATATCTTTCTCATCACCTTTAATTAACGATTCCATATTAAGAAAATTCCCTCCCCCCGAAGGCATTTTAATCATCATGCCAGACCCTCTTGCCACTGAATCTAAAGGTGTAGAAACATATTGAAAACCAGGAAAATCAGGTTGAAAAATATAAGGTGATTCAGTAAAAAACGCCCCTCCAACGGGCAATGCCCGATAGACACCGTTGACAAATTTTCTTATCCAATCAAATCTTTCTTTAACGGACGTCCTCATACTTATCATTTGCTCTGTTTGATTTGATCCCGGATAAATGAGTGGATTTCCCATACCAGCGTAATATTCTGGAATATATAAACTGCGTGAAGAAATAACAATATCCGGCTTTTCGGCAATAAAACGGGCCATTTGAAATTCATCCAGCAGATCTAAATATTCTGATCGAATCCATTCAGGTCTTGAAATTTCAGACAAATGCTGTTTAATATGCAAGATCAAACTCGTATCAATGCTATAGGCAACAATCTGGACATCCCAGGCATTAACATATTCGTTAACAGGGACACCCTGTAATTGCGCAGATCTCTTAAGAGCTCCCCCGACCAGCTCGGCAACAACTCTAACTTCCTCCAAAGATGTCCCCCCAAGAGCAATTTTCAATTTCTTTGAGCTATCTATTCGAATAATATTAGCTATTTTTTGATCCAGATAACGGCTTAACAGGTCTGTCCGAAATCCAATCTGAGAAGAACTTTTAGATAATTTATGCCCCGCGTAATCAGCCGGCGCCTTTAATCTGCGTACAATGTTTTCTGGTAATCCTGCTGCAAAAGCCTGGCGAAAGCTGTTTTCATCCGTATATGCCTCACCTATGACCTGCGCAAAATGAGGTCGCCAGACAGAATAAAGACTGTCAAATAAATACCGGACATCATTGAATTGCCGGACATCATTCAAAATGTCATTAATCTCTAGCTCAGTATAAATTTGCCTTATAAGACCCCGAATATCCTCATTGGTTAACCATGTCGCGGGAACCATCATAATCTTGGCCGGATGACTAACTATCGTCCCTCCCGCTGGCAGTTCGGGCAATTTGCTATTCATCGCAAGGTCTCCGACCACTTCGTCAACTTTTAAATTGTCAACTAAATCATTGTTAACTTTATCAGGGCCAACAGCAACAATAGCTTTATCCGCATATGCACCAAATACCCCACCCGAAAAATACTTCCTCGGAATAGCCTGTCCCGTTATTTGATCAGGCTCTTCTTTGATATAGTTATAAACCCCCTTCTTAAACGCTTTCAGGTACTCTTGATATATCCTGTCCTTATCCCCCGCCGAAACATTCAACCCGCCAATCTTGTTCCGGTTGGAATAAACCTTATTGAGTATACTGTCTTTGATCTTCTTCTTATACCAGGTGGCTAAGATGAGCGAGTAGAACACCTGGCGCAGTTGGGAGAAGTTCTTGCCTTCGTTGACTTCCTTGGTTAAGGCCGGGATGACGATTTCACGGACAATTTGACTGCCTAATTGATTGGTATCTTGGGCCGGTACAGACCCGAATTGAATCCCCGTATGTTTTTCTAAAGATAGATAATCCTGCTCTAACATCACCTTCAAATGATTTTCCAATACAAACGCCACTCCCCCGTTTTCATACACAACCGCCTTTTCAGGCACGATCCAGACCTTGTTGAAGGTATTGATAGGGATATTAGTTGTCCCGTATTTAGCTTGGGCTTGGGCATAAACCTTCTGCCAAAATGCCTTGCCTAATTGGCTTTCGGGGTAGATCAATGAAGCGGTAATCTGCTTTAACAGATAGTCTTCAGCCAGCAGATCACGACCCATCTCTGTCTGACCGAATTCCTGCGGTACTATGCGGTCTTTTTCATACGGGGAAAGATTGACCCAGAGGTCTTTTTCACGGATGGTCAAACTGGCGAGGAAATACTTGATTAGCTTCGAAGATTCACTTTTAAGTTCTTCCTGGCTTAGGCTGGTGTCACCTCTATCAACGAAGAAATGGAACCGGAAAGGATTCTTAGGGTCTAATTTAATCCCTTTAAGTACATCGGGACTAAAGGCAGGGCTTAATGCCACCATCTGCCCTGGCGCAGGTAAAGAAAATTCCTGGGCGCGGACAAGTGGACCATTTATATTAGTAACGAAAAAACATACTAATAATAAAAAAGTAATGCCCCGCCGCCAATATGTTAATTTAATTGGTGATCTCATAGGATATAAAGTCAATATGGTATTTACTACCAAGTATGCCCTATAAATGATGGATTTTCAAGGCGTTGGGACTTTTAGGCGGAGCATTACAGCGACGGGAATTATTGATGGTAGAAAAATATTTAGTGCTATTTATTTAATAAACCCCTGGAATTCTCATACTGACTAGACAATATCATCGTTATCAATGTAATCCTTAACAGGCTGGGTCACATGACCCAGCCTGTAAACATTAACTTTAAAACCTATGCGGCTGCCAAAGTTGGATGTATCCATAAGGGACCTTGGAAAACCAAAAGGCCACGACGACCATTAAATTAAAGACCACCTTCAAACAGCCCGCCAAACTCCATGCCAATGGCGCAGCCCACAGGCCTGCGATTGCCAAGCTCAAGCCTAAAGCAACCGTAAGGTCCAATAAGGGGACTATAAATAAATTTGCGACTAAGGCTACCGGTGAGATGGTGCCAAAATGCCATATTTGAAAAGGCGTGATCCCAATCCACGCCGCCGTGGATACCGACAATGCGCAAGCTAACCACTTGGGACAGAATGATAGTCGCTTTTCCAGAGGGGTATATAAGATTACGATGGCAGCAACCGCCGCGAAGGATAGTTGAAAACTTATTTCGAATAAATTACTCGCGTCCATAAGCAAGATGATCAGGGCGGCAAAACTCAAAGAATTTAATGAATCACTTTCAAGTTCAACAGTAAAAGCGGCCAGGATTATAGAAGCCATGAACGCGGCACGCACCACCGGAACAGAGCCGCCGGTCAACAGCGCATAAGTAAAAACCAGAAGGATACTTAAAAAAACCTGCCACGAGCGCGGGATCCTGATCAACTTTAAAACAAAAATGACCATGGCTGTCATCATGGCCATATGCAGACCGGCGATGACTAAAATATGTCCGGTGCCGGTGTGCCGGAAAACCGTGTTGATCTCTTTAGGTATCTGCCCGCGATCGCCTAATACAATTGCTGCCATGGCCCCTGCTTCTTGGGCGTCAAGATAATGGTTGAGCGACAGCTTTAATTGTCCCCGCCAATCATGCAGGATGTCCATGGCCGGCGGGTGCGCAACGTGGATCAGTGCAGCGCCTAAACAAAATATCCCAGCATAAATTGGCCAAATTTTATTATTTAACCATGTCATCCCCGCAAAAGCGGGGATCCAGCCCAGAATAATTAAAATCACTGAAGCCCATAGCCAATAAATGAGAGGAAACGGCAAAAAATGTCCGATGAGAATACCGAATGCCAAAAACAAAAGGAGCCAGCAACAAGGCCTGTGCGGAATATTCATAATGCGATGAATTTTAAGGGGGAATTAATTTATAAGCAACTGTTCCCGGGGAAGGAACATTAAAATTAAACAGACAAAAATTATTAAATTAAAATCTTTCCTTTATCTTTGATTTCTTTTAACAAAGAACCTTTTTCCGGTTGAGAATAATCTTTTGAGCTAAAGGTGATCAATTCAATTCTTGAATCCACTGAAAGGGAAGCTTGGGCCAGCAAACTAATTTTATCCCAAATGGACATCTTATTAAAATCTTCGGAAATCACGGCAATATCAATGTCACTATCTTCTCTGGGAGATCCGTAGGCATGAGAACCAAATAAAATTAAATGATCAATATGAATATGTCGAGACAAAAAATCCTTAACTTCAAATGCAAGCTGGTTTATGGAAGCATTTGTTTTAAGCATTGCCAAACCTCCCGGGTTTTGTCCAAATAATAAATGGCCTTGCCATGATCCATGGCCTTGGCTAATTCATTGATCTTTCCTGGATAACGGCCACCTAAATAAAATTGATTCAGTTCGCCAAGTAATTTTTTATCTATTTCTGACATGGATATTTCCAAAACATCAATTAAATAAAGCAAATTATGAGTTCTCGGCGGAATTTCATTCTTTTTATACGCATAAATAGCTTTCAGTATTTTCTCAATCGACTGTTGGCACATAAAAATGACATATAAATATCGTCCACTGTCCAACATCGCTTGGGCCGTTTGTAAATCATATTCCGCCAAGGATAACCAATCACTGCTTTGCTTGTTCATAGGCTTAACCTGCAATCATTCATTGACCTATTGATTACTTGTCAAAACAGCCGCCAACAACCGATGTACCAGTGTAGATTCTAAGAATTTTCATAAAACTCTGGTTTAATTTTAACATACATTAACATTTAATGCTCAAAAATCTACCCTCTCATTTACCAAGGTTAAAACCAATACTAACCAGCAACAGGGCCGATGCGAGCTGTTCATAATTCTATTAGCTCCCTGATGCGCCCGAAACGTTTGGCTGTCAGGCCATCGACGTCTTCTAAATCTTCCAATTTTTTGAAATGGCCGTTTTTCTGACGATATTCCACGATCCTCCCGGCGAGGGAAGCGCCAATACCTGGCAACATTTGCAATTGGTCCCCCCTGGCATTGTTGATATTGATCTTGAAATTCCGTACCGTTCTGGCCCAGCGCATAGGGGCGATGTCCCGCCGTAAAAACAATTGCACAAAAGACCCCATGATAAAAATGATCATGACAAGGCAGATAAACTTGCGCTCTTGAGCTGTGAGATAAAACATGGGAGTAACCCTTCTTAGGGGGAATAAGAACTAGTATCCGACATCGGGGCCATCACGGCTTCCGGGGAAGAAGCCGCCGCTCTTTAAGCGGGGGGGGGCCGATAGATTGATAACCAGACGGTTTAATTATAGCAAATTATCTGAAGAATTAAATAAATTTTAGTACACCGCTCTTTTAATTCTTGATGCATTCAGCCACCTTACCAAGAAATACTTTTGAGTCAAACGGCTTGGTCATAAAATTAGAAACTCCAAAAGCATCGAACAATTCTTTGGTATTCGTCCGGGCCGTCAATATTAATATTGGGATGTCCTTCATTTCCAGCCATCGGGTGGCACGGACAAATTCCAGGCCATCCATGGTAGGCATAGCCACGTCCAAAACAATTAAATCAGGTTTTTCATCACTGGCTTTCACAAAAGCCTCCACTCCATTAGATGCTTTCAGGACTTCATAGCCGTTTGACCTTAGCCGTATTTCCAATAATTCACAGATATTAGGATCATCATCAACAACAAGTACTTTCTTCATTTGTTCCTCCTTACAGGACCCCGCAGTTTGCCTGCCCCGCGCTTTTTGGCGGGGGCCATCAGCCAGGGGCTTCTTTTATTAAAAATAAAAAAACCTGTCCCCAGGATTGGAAACAGGCCTTAAAATTCTATCTTCGATTCGGCAGCTGGCTGTCCTTATCATAGGACCCTCTAGTTTTGCGTCACCGGGTCACCCCGGTTTTGCCTTTTCGTCTCACTTCTTACACCTAAACAAGAGTATATCTTATTAATTTTAATTAAGCAAATTTCTTAAACTAAAAAAGCTAGAAAAGCGGATTTATTTAAACTGCTGCCCCATAATTACATTTCCTTTTTCATCATAACTCTTCAAATATACTAGACGCCCTTTTATATATTTAAACTCCACCTCAGTTTTTCCATTTTTATAATAGACCTTCCCTCGGCCATCCAATATCCCATTTTTATACTGACCTTTCTCCTGCAATTCACCCGTTGAATAATAGGCCCTATACGGACCGTCGGCTTTGCCGTTGACAAAGGTCGCTTGAAATTCAAGCTTGCCATTATCAAAATATCTCTTATCAAAACCAAGATTAACAAACGCCTCTGCCAAAGGAACAAAATCTGCCACCATCTTTAGAACAATTTGAGCCTCTTCTTTCGCTTTAATGGGATCCCCCGTTAACTTATAATAAAGCATAAGTTCACCGTGAGCATTAAGGTTTTGAGGATCAAGCTTGATCGCTTGTTGTAAAGATGCATAGGCCTTGTCTAATTGCTTATCTTCCAAATACAATGCAGCGACACCAACATGTCCCGATATAAAATTTGAGTCTAAAGAGACCGCTTGTTGCATATATTCAATTGCCTTCTTTTTATCTTTGTCTATATTCCTTGCTTTTCTTGCTTTAAAATACAGTTGTCCGACTTCTTTGGCCAATTGACCCGCTATGACGGCCTTAATGACACCCCGATCAGGATTTTCAAATTTATTCCCCCGAGGCGAAGGCAATAATTGAAATAATTGTTCAGCCTCATTAAATTGACCATTCGCAGCAGCTAAAATGGCGTTATTACTCTTCTCTCTTATACTTTTAGCCCTATCCTTACCTGTTGTCGAATCATTGAATATCTTTTTATCGCCAATGGTATACCAATCTTTAGCCTGTTCAAGTTGGTGTTTGGCCATTTCATAATTTGCCGTATCAAAACCATAAAGATTACCCTGGGCAAGCTTGATTTGTCCCTGACTATAAACAGCAAAACCATCAAGCAACCACCTATCCTTGCCCTGCATGATAACGATCCGTTGTACGGAATCCCCTTTTTCGTGTTTTACCCTATATTGCAAACGAAAAAAACTATCCCCCTCATACGTATTATCCTGGAATTTGTATTCCTGACGGTATTTCTTTAATATGCCGATATCAACATTAAGCTTGGACATTACTTCCTGGAATTTCATAAAATCCAAACTGCTTTTAAAACGTGATGTGCTTAAGTCTCTGTAAATCGTTTTTAAATCATTCTTTTTTTCTAATGTAAAAAACTGCTTGATAAAACTTTCATAGCTCGACGCTTGGGCATTCGCTGGATTAATAAAACAGAAAATAAAAAACACTCCGATTAAATATCGTCTTAACATGACCAACTTCCTTTCTTTATTTAGCTTTCAGGGTCACTACCTTTGTTTCCACAGAGCCTGCCGCATTCGTTATCTTACACTTGAAAAACATTATAAAATTAGTGCTTCGTTTAACATTAGCAGGGATACTAAATATATAGGTTGATTTTATCGCGCCGCTAATAGGGGCCATATCCTCTTTATTGGCATCTGCGTTGCTAGCATACCATTGATACGTCGGCAACGGCACTCCGGTGGCAGTCACACTAAAAGATCCGGCATATCCATTTCTCAATATTTTGATTGGAACATCCAAAGAGATTGGCTGGTGCTCGATCTTCGGAAAGGTTGCCCTAGTCACTTGCACTGTCTTACTTAAACCAGATTTATTCCCCACTTTATCATAAGCAAAAACCTGATACGTATTTGTTCCCGCATTTAAATGAACATCTTCCCATGCGGTATTTGGGGTTTTGGCAACGACTGTGCCATTATGTACAATCGTATACCCTGCAATTCCAATATTGCTTATGGAAGCAGTCCAAGATAACTTAACGATATGGTTAGTTGTTACCGTCGGATTAGCTATCACATTAGCAGGAACTGTCGGCGGCGTTACCACAAAGCTAGCCGCAACCGTATGGTTTGCCGTGATATTGCTTAAAGTATAACTATTGCCCGTAACTGCCGCCGGAGTTGCCCTATCAACAGATACATAGGCAGAATAACCATTATTAGGAGTAAACCAGAATGTTTCATTTGAGCCACCCAATATTTGACTTATATAGGTGGGACTCATCGTACCATTAGGACCAATACTTGTTGTGATAGTATAAACAGGCACAAAGGTAGCTGATATCGTATGTGCGGCCGTGACATTACTAAACACATAGCTGGTATACACCCCGCCCGGCACAGAACCTCCCCCATCAACTGCATAGAAAGCCAGATAACCGGGATTGGGGGTTATTATAAAAGTTTGACTTGCTCCGCTGTTAACACTCACGTTTCCTGATGGACTGATCGTGCCGTTACTGCCCCCATTTGCTGTGATGGTATAAACAGGAGTAAAATTGGCTGTTACGCTCGTATTGGAATTAATTGTTACAGTACATACATTGCTCGTTGTACCGACACTCGCGCAAGCGTCTGAGCCCCATCCGGCAAATGCTGACCCACTGAAAGGTGTTGCCGTAAAAGTTGCCGATGCCCCTGCGTTTATTTGTGATGACATGGCACAAATCATTTGCCTCCCCACCATGCTACAGAGAGGAGAACAATTGTTTCCATTGCTACTACAAGTAATACTACCGCTGCCTACTGAACTAAACGAGACAGTGTAAGTAATGTTCAACATCGCCGCATTGCTTGTTGCTGAACCTTGAGTATTCGTTGCCACACATTCGTATTCTGTCCCATTATTGGAAATTGAAGTCGAAGAAATTGTATACGATGGACTTGTCGCGCCGCTGATAGGTGAATAAGTTGTCCCCCCGTTGGTGCTCACCTGCCATTGATAGGTTGGTATGGGAAACCCGCTCGCGGCACAAGTAAAGGTTACAGAATTTCCTATGGCAATTGCCTGACTTATTGGCTGGGTTATTATAACCGGCGCTACTAACTGTGCAAAGCTTGCTGATACTGCATGATCTGCTTTTATTCCGACCAAGGATAAAATATTTCCATTAAATAATGCGTACCCCCCATCACTAAGAATAGTTACATGATAACCTAAAGGTATCACATTACCATCAACCAATACCTGACCGATAACATAACCATTATCAGGAGTAATTGTAAAGTTTTGTGATCCCCCTGAGTTGACTGTAACAGTGCCTGAAGGACTGATCGTACCATTACTTCCGGCGCTTACTGTGATAACAGGATTTAAGGATACGCTGACCGTAAAAGAATTTGCGTCAGGGGCAAAAGAACAAGTTGCTGTTGGATTTGAAGCTGTTAATGTCACTGTCTGGCATCCGGTAATTCCCCAATTGATCGTTGTCCCTGTCCCTGTAGCTGTTAAAGTTACTGGCTGAAATTCGAGAAAATTAGTCGACGCACACACACCCGAAGAAGTGCCGCAGTTTGTGATCCCCGCAGGCGAACTTGAGATGGACGCCCCACTACCACTGACGCTTACTATCAGTGACGCAGACGTCCATATATAAGATGCCGCACGCTGGGTCATCTTATCCGGATCCTGACTGATCGTATTTTGACTTATGCTCATCAACCCAAACCACTCCTGATTCATATACCCATCAGGGAAATTGGGATAAGGATTACCAAAGAAACTATGATTACTCTGGCACTGGACAGGAGTGCACTTAGTTAGGTCAGTACAAACGTTTGCGCCTGAATAACTGCAATACGTTGGACCAGCGCATATAGTTATTAAGGGATTAATTAAGGGATTACACGTACACAGCCATTCATTAGGTTGCCACCATTCATCAGAATACTCCATGACCGAACCGCCGATGGCCACTGAAGAATTGTTGGCAACATCATTCCACATGGCACCGTCCCAAATAGCCTGGGTAGTTTCATCTAAAGAACCACTACAACTATTCGGACTAGTGATGTTCCCCGTATCCCAGGCATCGATCCCGAATTCTGAGATCCACAACGGTTTATGTGATAGTTGATGGTAATCAGTAAAGAAATTATCTTGGGAAGTAACGAGGTATTCGCCGCGATACACATTGACACCCCAGATATCTAAATCCGGCAGTAAAGAATCCGTTGCTCCATCACCCGCGTTAGGCCCAATTTCTGCAATCTCACCGTTGACAACGGCCACAGGATGAAAATTATACGGTCCTGCCCAATTAGCAGCCCCAGTAGTAATATAGGTAGGATCTTCTGCAAGATGCGCGGCTTTAGCCATTGCATTGACCAGGTTATACCAGTACTGCAATTGTTGAGGACTTAAATCTATTGAAAAATTATTCTCATTGCCGATAGCCCAGAATAAAATTGCTTTGTTTCCGGCAAAAGTACTAACGAAGGTGGCGAAATTACTGATAATCGTATCCCCATTTATAGGATGGCCGTTATCATCTGTGCTTCCTATAGGGTTATTTGAATTAAAAGTATTCGTGGAATTAAATGTTAAAGCCCCTACCCAGAAACCGGGAATGACCTTGAGATTGTACTCGGAGGCTATGTTCAAAGTATTATTCGTTAAATGATTGGGAAAACGCGCATTATTACTGCATTTGATCGCCCCCTTGAGACAATAAACATCTCCCCCATTGTTCCCTTTCCAAAGCCGTATGGTGTTGACATTCATTTGTTTCAAAAGGCTAAAATCACGGTTCAAAATGGCAGGATCATCATAGAAGTTATCGTAACGCATGATACTATAAATTTGATTTTGTTGATCATCGATGTTTGTATCCCCGGTATTTATCGTTAAATTCCCCGGGCCTGAAAGATTAAAAAACGTAGACGTTTCAACATAACCAATATACCCATTGGTGGATAAATAATTAAATAAAGTAGTTTCCTCTGCGCTGGTAAGAGGAGTACTCAGGCCATTAAAGGATGTCGTCGAAATAGCCCCTGTCCCGGCTAACTTCAATATACTATAGATCTGCTGTTGCTGAGCATCGATATTAGTGTCTCCTGTATTTATCATCAGGCCAGAATAGCCGGAAAGCGCGCTGAATTGGCTTGTTGTTGTAACGTTTGAATTAATATACTCATTTGAAATCAAATTATTAATCAAGGCAGTTTCTTCATTACTGGTAAGAGGACTATATAGGGTATAAAACGTTGCCGGTGTGACAGTCCGGCCATTGGTACGCGGGTCTGGAGGTGCATACCCCCAATCACTGGGATAACGGCCTATCGGGGTTGGCTGATAATCTACGCCTTTAACAATATAAGGCGTATATGTCCCTAACCCGCTATAGTCCACCAATAATTGGGCAGGTTGACTACTGGAACTATTTTGCACCTTCACCCATGGAGCTTTTGTTTGGGCAAAAACAAATGAGGTAAAAAGGAATAGATATAAAAGAAAAGAAATTATTACAGAGGATTTTTTTATCATTGGAAGTTAAACTTCCTTAATTGATTTCTATTCTTTGCAACTATTTAAAGTATGGCACATGATTAAAGGGCTGTCAAATCGCTGTGCTGGTGGCGGAGGAGTTGGAGAAATATGAAAAAAGCTGTAATAAATGGCTTTTTTGAATAAAACCATTTTATAAACCTACCCTGCTGCCAACTGCCCACTAACATATTTATGAATAATGCTGGCAACTAATGTCTGATAGGGAATCCCTTCATGTGCGGCCTTGGCTTTTAAACTGACTAAATCGTTCTGGGTAAGCCGCACATTAATACGTTGGTCTTTCTTCATGGTCTCACGCGCAATTAAACGATGCCGGGCTATTTCTTTTCCCATATCTTTAACTGGTCTCCATTCGCCCCGTTCAACGGATGCGACGAGCTCTTGTTCTTCTTTTTTAGTTATCGTTGTTTTCATCTATGTCCTCCCAAATAAATTATTGTATAAGAATGCTAAAACAATTTCATCTGTTGGGCGTCGGGGTCTTTTTTAGGGTGGTGGCGTTTTGCTGCTTCATAGGCTTTTAACTCTTCGGCAATGTCTGCCAGATAGGGCGAAGGCTCCTGGAGCAGCATCTGGCCGAATAATTGCCGGCGTTTTGCATGTGTCAAATACAAATGCTCTTTGGCGCGGGTCATGCCCACATAAAACAAGCGGCGCTCTTCTTGGGAGGAGCCTTTCATATCTATTAAATTGAGCGGCAGTAAATTATCTTCACATCCAATGATAAACACAATCGGAAACTCCAGGCCTTTGGCAGCGTGCAAGCTCATCAAAGAGACCTTCTCAACATTGTATTCCAGCACTTCTTCATTTTGGCCCAGCACATCTTCGTCTGAATAACCTTGGGCCTTTTGAGGTTTTTGGGCAATTTGATAGGGAATGCCCCGATATTCCAGTGCCTTGGCCAAAGCATGACGCTCGGCATTAAGCCTGTATAAAACAGCTATGTCGCCCAAGCTATGCCGTGCGCGCCGGCTGGTATTCATATCGAAGCCACCGATCAATTTCTCGATTTGTTGCGCCACATAATCCGCCTCTGCCCTGTCGGTGGCTGCATGGTGGACCACTAATTTGCCCTGGGTCGAAAGTTTAGCCAGCAATTGGATGCCGCCCATGACCTGGCCTGATGCCGCCAAAAGGCTGGGGGCAGAGCGATAGTTCTCCTGCAGGTTCATTATTTGAGCCGAAGGAAAATCCTCCTGAAACCGATGGAATAATTCCACCCGGCTGCCGCGAAAGCCGTAAATGGATTGATTGGCATCTCCAATAGCCGTCAACAAAACGCCCTCACGGGCCAATATTTTGAGCAGGGCATTCTGCACAATATTACTGTCTTGATATTCATCCACAAAAATATAACGGTATTGCGTTCGCAGCTGACTGGCGATATCTTCATCTTCAAGAAGCAATAAGGTTTCACGTAAAATATCATCAAAATCAATCCAGCTATTTTGCCGCAGAAAACGCTGATATGCCTTAAAATCATCATCGGGTGAAATGGCCAATTGGGTTGATTTCAAATGTGATACGCGCTCGAGAGTTGCTTTGTCGAAGCCCAAAATCTCTTCGGGAAGTGCTACCTTAAAATCTTTGGGCAAAGCTGTATGCTCAAAATAATCCCGTAATAGTTTCAAACAAAAACCATGAAACGTCCCGATAAATAACGATGACTGTCCAACGCCCAAAGCAATCAGACGTTCTTCCATTTGACGGGCGGCCTTATTGGTAAACGTGATCGCTAACATGCGTTCGTCGGATTTTAAAGAAGGGATTAAATGCGCGATGCGGTGTGTTAAAGTATGCGTCTTGCCAGTGCCCGGCCCTGCAGTAATTAATAAATGCGTGCCAGTATGACATACCGCCCGCCACTGCGATTCATTTAGATCTGAAGGCTTATCCATATTTAGTCCAAATTTAATCCATTAGAGGCTGATGCCGATATGTTTTTTCTGCGTGAGAAATCTGACAACCCTGCATTCGGCTAATCCTTTCGCGTGACCTCTCAATTGGCACCAACGATACCAGCGGGAACGTCAGATTTTAGCAGAAAAAATATATCGGCGTCAGCCCAAGATGGCCAATTATTCTATGGAAATCTAAAACAGGGCTAATTGCCGTTCGATATGTTCACGCTCACCGGATTCGAAGATTTTTATGGTACCGAACTCGCCGTCATAGCCTGCGGCGATCTCTACCTTACCTTCACGCATACGTTTTATGCCTTCTGCCAATACATCCCCCGCAGCGCGCTGAATATCAGGAATTGGGCATTCCAGAAGGATATAGAATTCATTGCCTAGTTTACTCAAAATATTCATGTACGCTTCCTGCACTGCCTTGCTGGCTGTTCCCATATTCTTAGCTGCAGCGATCAATTCAGGCAGGGGCACAATATTTTGAAAAGGTCGAAAACGCAATGATTTGCTCTCCTCACTGCGGTCAGCCAGGGCTTCCACACGGCTCATAACACCGACAGTAACCGGCTTGCCGCAAGCAGAACATATCCCTTGATGTTTGATCGTCTCCTTGGGATGCCATCGAACCTGACAGTTGCGATGGCCGTCATAATGATACTTGCCCTCTTGGGGAAAGAATTCCAGGGTTGAAACCAGGCCTTTATCATCCTTGTCGCTCAAGGCTTTATAAATACCGTCGTAAGAAAATTCCGTATCAAAGATATTGGCCTCACGCCCAAGCTTTGCAGGTGAATGCGCGTCCGAATTGGACACCAAAATAAAATCGTCCAATTGTTTAAGCCGCCTATTCATCGGCGGATCAGAAGACAAGCCGGTCTCAACGGCAAAAATATGTTTGGTCAGATCACCAAAGGCCTCCTCCATACTGTCAAATCCACCCATGGAACCCAGCGCTGAAAACCACGGTGTCCAGATATGTGCCGGGACGAATAAATTCTTGGCATCGGCATCTAGCGTTATTCTAAGCAGGTCATAAGAATCCAATCCTAAAATAGGACGGCCATCAGAAGAAATATTTCCTATAGAGCCCAGCTTTGTTTGGATCTTTTGTGCAGCTTGCAGGGATGGCGCATATATCAAATTATGCACCTTGCGCACCTTACTATGACGCTTATAAATGTTGGAGATCTCGACCGTAAGCAAAAACCGCACCTGCCCCTGGCAACTTTTGGAGATTTGAGCATCAAGGGGCTGGGCAAATTTATCTTTGAGTTTAAATAAGCCGCTCTCTGCGGGTTCCAGCTTTTCTTCTAATTCCTTAAACCATTTCGGATGAACAAAGTCCCCTGTCCCAACGATGTGGATGCCCTTATATTGGGCCCAAAGGTAAAGGTTCTCAAGATCCAGGTTTTGAGCGGTAGCGCGGGAGTATTTGGAATGAATGTGAAGATCAGCAATAAACTTCATGAACTCCCCCTAACCCCCTCTTTATAAAAAAGAGGGGGAACGGAACTATACTACTATACTAACAAGTTTATTGGGCACTACGATAAATTTCTTGATGGACTGGGCTTGCGCGTATTTGGCTACATTGGGGTCGGCCACGCAGATTTTGCGTAAATCTTCCGGGGACATATCCGGCGTGACTTGTATTTGGGCACGAACGCGGCCATTTACTTGCACGGCGATAACGAGGGTGCTCGTTTTAAGCGCGTTCTCATCGAAGATGGGCCACGCCACACGGGCGATGGTGGCTTGGGTCTTGCCCATCATCTGCCACATCTCTTCGGCCACATGAGGAGCAAAGGGAGATAACAATAAAACCAGGGTTTCAATAGCCTGATTAAGTAATTGTTGTTTTGATGTATCTGGATTCTTATATTTATCAATGGCATTGGCTAAAACCATCATGTGACTGATAGCGGTATTGAATTTATAGCCTTCTTCAAAAGATTGGGTAACAAGTTTGATCGCTTTATTTCGTTCTAATTCTAATTTCTGATTTTCAGGATCATTGATATCCGGTGTTGCAGTTTCCTTGCCCCTGTAATACCTGTCCTCCACCATTCGATAAACCCGGTTAAGAAATTTCCACAACCCTTCCAGGCCGCTGTCATTCCATTCCAATTGGTCCTCTGGGGGTGCGGCAAACAATATGAACAAACGCAGCGTATCTGCCCCATACTGGGACAATACTTGGTCAGGATCAACGGTGTTCCCGCGGGACTTGGACATCACCTCACCGTCCTTAAGCACCATGCCCTGGGTCAAAAGCCGGATAAAAGGTTCATCACACTCGATCAACCCTAAATCCCTGAAGAATTTGGTAAAGAACCTGGCATATAATAAATGCAGGATCGCATGTTCAATGCCGCCGATGTACTGGTCGACCGGCATCCAGTATTGGGCGTCTTTTTTATCAAATATTTCTTCATTATTATGGGCGGAACAGAAACGCAAAAAATACCAGGACGAATCAAAAAAAGTGGCCATGGTATCGGTCTCCCGCCGGGCAGGCTTGCCGCATTTAGGACAGGTACTTTCCACAAAAGAACGCGACCCAGCCAAGGGAGAACCCCCTTGACCGGTGATCTCAACATCCTTTGGCAATTCCACGGGTAATTGATGCAACCCCACCGGCACAATGCCGCAATCAGGGCAATAGACCATCGGAATAGGTGTTCCCCAATAACGCTGACGGGAGATCAACCAATCACGCAATCGCCAATGTATACTGATCTTCCCAAAGCCCTTGAGTTGCATCCATTCGGCAATTTTCTTTTTGGCATCTTCATTAGGTATGGTGTTAAATTCCCCGGAATTAACGAGCCGGCCCTCTTCTACATAAGCTTGAGTCAGGTCTGTAACGGAAACTGAAGGATTTTTAGGGTCCTCGATAACGATACGCATGGGTAATTTGTGTTGTTTGGCAAATTCAAAATCACGCTGGTCGTGGGTGGGTACCGCCATGATGGCCCCGGTGCCGTATTCCATCAAAACATAATCCCCGATATAAATGGGTATGGCCTCATTATTGACGGGATTGATCGCGTGGGCCCCGATGAAAACACCTTCCTTGCGTTCATCGCCGGACATGCGCAGGGATTTACTTTTATTGGCGGTTTTGGCTATAAAAGCCAACGTCTCTTTTTCCTGGGGTGTCCCTGCGGTTAAACTTTTGACTAAAGGGTGTTCCGGGGCCAAGACCACATAGGTGGCGCCAAATATCGTATCAGGACGGGTGGTAAAGACGCTGATCGCCGTCTCTTTTGGATCTTTAACTTTAAAAAGAATTTCCACCCCGTAGCTTTTACCGATCCAGTTTTCCTGCATGGCACGCACGCGCGACGGCCATTGTTCTAATTTCTGCAGGTCTTCAAGGAGGCTGGGAGCATATTGGGTGATCTTCAAATACCATTGATCCAGGTCCTTTTGAACAACGGCTGTCTTACAACGCCAACAGAGGCCATTAAGTACTTCTTCATTAGCCAGGGTAGTTGCGCAATCAGGGCACCAATTGACCGATGATGCTTTTTTATAAGCAAGCCCCCGCTCGAACATCTTGATAAATATCCACTGATTCCATTTATAGTATTCAGCA
>Ga0182030_10004789_pt1 | contig 28893 bp, 25 predicted proteins | sample 812S3MmetaG_FD_121299 | JGI IMG/M metagenome (GOLD analysis project Ga0182030, IMG submission 121299) | Permafrost microbial communities from Stordalen Mire, Sweden - 812S3M metaG (Illumina Assembly) | ecosystem: Environmental > Terrestrial > Soil > Wetlands > Permafrost | place: Sweden...
CATGGTGGGCTACCTATGCCCGCGCCAGATCTGCTCACTGCATCGCGACCGCAAGCGATCGGTGGGTCGGTCGGTACGTGTGTTCACGCTCAAGAAACTGTAATGGAAATCTGACATGGCCCGAACGACCGCCCTTGCCGACATTCGCAATATCGGCATCATCGCCCACGTTGACGCCGGCAAGACCACGACGACCGAGCGCATCCTCTATTACACGGGGCGCAAGCACACGATCATCGACATCCACGATACCAAGGACCTGAAGACGTCCACGACGACTGACTACCTCGAACAGGAGCAGAAGCGCGGCATCACGATTCAGAGCGCGGCCGTGTCCACGTTCTGGCGTGACAAGAAGATCAATCTCATCGATACCCCGGGACACGTCGACTTCACGATCGAGGTGAACCGTTCCCTGCGCGTGCTCGATGGCGCCGTGGTCGTTTTTGACGGTGTGGCGGGCGTGGAGCCGCAGTCGGAGACCAACTGGCGTCTGGCGGACAATTACGACGTCCCGCGTATCTGCTATGTGAACAAGATGGACCGCAGCGGTGCAAATTTCGAGCGCTGCGTGGACATGATCAAGAAGCGCCTCGGCGCCCGCCCGCTGCCGGTACAGCTGCCGATCGGCTCGGAGGATGACTTCAAGGGCATGGTCGACCTGGTCGAGATGAAAGCCCTGGTATGGGATTCGGACGACAAGGATGCCGAGTGGCGCAGTCTGGAGATCACGCCTGACCTGGCCAGCCGGGTCGGATTGACGAACCCGGGCGACATCAAGTTGCTGACCAAGATTCCCCAGTACCGTTCGGAGCTGGTCGACACCTGCCTGGAGATGGACGATGAGGCCATGGAGGCGTTCATCAGCGACGCCAAGGTCCCGTCGGCGGACATTTTGCGCGAATGTCTGCGCAAGGGGACCCTGCATGGGGTCTTCACCCCGGTGCTGTGCGGCTCCTCGTACAAGAACAAGGGCGTGCAGCAGGTGCTGGACGCCGTCGTCGACTATCTGCCGGCGCCGACCGATGTGGCCGCCATCAACACCGTGGACGCAGACGGCGAACCCATCGGTGAGCGCAAGTGCTCGGATGACGAACCATTCTCGGCGCTCGCATTCAAGGTCATCAACGATGCATACGGTGCGCTGACCTTCGTGCGCATCTACTCCGGCGTGCTCACCAAGGGCGCCTCGGTGCAGAACACCACGCGTGGCAAGCGCGAAAAGATCGGCCGTATGGTCGAGATGTTCGCCAAGGAAGCCAATCCCATCGAGGAGGCGCGCGCCGGTGACATCATTGCGCTGGTCTCCCTGACCGATACCGAAACCGGCGACACACTGAGCGACTCCGCCAATCCGGTGATCCTGGAGCGCATGCGCTTCCCCGAACCTGTGATCAGCGTGTCGGTGCAGGCGAAGAACAAGGCCGACCAGGAGAAGTTCGGCGCCGCGCTGGGCAAGATGGTGCGTGCCGATCCCTCACTGCATATGGAGACCGACCGCGACACGCTGCAGACGCTGCTGCGTGGCATGGGCGAGCTGCACCTGGAGGTGACCCTCGATCGCATGCGCACCGAATTCAATGTCGAAGGCGTCATGGGCGAGCCCCAGGTCGCTTACCGCGAGACCATTACCAAAAGAGTCGACGAACAGTATGTCCACAAGAAGCAGACCGGCGGTTCGGGCCAGTTCGCCGAAGTGTGGATCACCTTCGAGCCCCAGGAGCGCTCCAAGGGCTTCGAGTTTGTGGACGCGACCAGCGGCGGCTCGGTGCCACGCGAATACGTGCCCGCGGTCGAGAAGGGCCTGCGGCAGCAGATGGAACAGGGCGTGCTCGCCAAGTTCCCGACGGTGGACTTCAAGGCCACCCTCACGGACGGCAGCTACCACGACGTGGACTCCAACGCCCTGACCTTCGAAATCGCCGCCAAGGCCTGCTTCCGTGAGGCCATGCGCAAGGCCGGACCGATTCTGCTGGAGCCGGTGATGAAGGTGGAAACCGTGACCCCGGGCGATTACCTGGGCGATGTGATCGGCGACATCAACCGCCGCCGCGGCTCGATCATGGATCAGCTGGAGCGCGGAACGAACGTCGCGGTGGTAGCCACCGTGCCGCTGTCGGAGATGTTCGGCTACATCGGCCATCTGCGCGGCATGACCAGTGGTCGCGCCTCGTACACGATGGAGTTTTCACATTATGATCCGGTGCCGCGCAACGTGGCCGAGGAAGTCATCGAGAAGGCGACCAAGCCGGCGGCTTGAGCGGGGCTGGCAGACAATACCAACCAGAGGGGATGCAGCATGATCAACATGACGAAGATGAGTATCGGGCTGTGCGCTTCACTGCTCGTCGCCCTGAGCGCGCAGGCAGGGGTCACACTGAACGCGGCGCGCGTCGGTGCCGTGGATGTGGCCGCGCTGGAGAAGTTCTATGAAACCGCGTTCGGGATGCAGGAAGTCCAGAGGATCGGCAACAATGAGGTCATGCTGAATTTCGGCGACTCCGTGGCAACCGCGAAGGCGAACCCGGCCGCACAGATTGTCATCATGCATCGTGAGTCGGATGACTCGAAAGACACGATTGCGCATCTCATCTTCAATGTCACCGACATGAAGGCGACGGCTGCCGCCATCGTTGCCGCCGGCGGCAAGATGGAGCGTGCACCGTTCGTGTTCGGCAACTCCGGCATAACCATCGGCCTGGCGGTGGACCCGGTGGGCAATCACATCGAAATGCTGCAGCAGCCGCCGCACTGATCCGGTTCAGATCCGGGCCAGCACCACCCGACCGATTCCGCCGACGCGCAGCCGCGCGCCGGCGTTGTCGAAAAAACGGGCGTTGATCTCATCGCGCCCGAAGTCCCGGACCGTGGCAAAGCCCAGCCGCGTCAGATCCGCGTGCAGCGCGGCCGGATCGAAGAACGTCTGCCATGGCTCGCCGGCGGCGGCGACCCGTCGCATCAGCACTTTCAATCCCCAGCGCCGCAGGAAATCCCAGCGCGGTGGCACGGTCAGGTAGTCGAAGATGATGCCACTGCGACTGACCATGGGCTGGGCCACGAAGCGCAGCGTCTCCTGGATGGCCTCCCGAGTCAGATACATGGTAACGCCCAGCCAGGAGAAGAACGCCGGCTCACCACGTTGGAAGCCATTGGCGGTGAGACGCTCCGCCAGCGGTTCGCGCTCAAAGTTGACCGGAACATAGATCAGCGATCCTTGGGATTTGAGCCGCGCCTGACTGACCAACTGCCGCTTCCATTCCTGGGTGGCGGGATGATCCACCTCGAAAACGCGCAATCCCCCCGCGGCATGCGGATTGCGGTAGGCGAAGGTATCCAGTCCGGCGCCCAGGAGTACATACTGGCGCACGCCCCGGGCGACGGCCTCGGTCAGGGCCTCCTCGGCCAGACGGCTGCGCGCCACCAGGAAGGCGCGCAGGTAGCGTGCGTAGCGGCTGTTGAAGCGCCGCCCGGCATTGCGTATGCCGCCGGTGATCTTGGGTCCCAGAATTGCCAGCGCTGCCGGATCCTCGAAAACCCGGGGCAGATCGAAAATCTGATGCGCGGCGCGACTCATGGCAACGCCATATGCGGTCCGACTGGGCGAGTCGTCTTTCACGAGCCGCATTGTTTCACTTCAATGTGAGCCATGCCACAGTTTGAACAGGTGAGATTGCCGGCCCCCGGGGTGTAAGGGTTCGGAAACCGTTCTGCCGCTAGACTGCGCTGCCGCGGACGCTCGCGCCAATTGAAGCCAGAATGCAAGACGACAACTCCATCCTGCAGCGCCGTGCACTGCCGATGGGGCAACAGCTGCGTGCCGTGTTCATTGTGACGGGTATCGTGGTGCTCGTCGCGGTGCTGTGGATGGTTCTGGGCAGGACATTCGCACATTCGGCCGAGGCGTCCGGTTCGGCGCCCACGGCGGGTCAGGTGCGCTTGACTTCCGAGCAGCTGAGCACTCTGGGAATCGCCACCGTCAAAACCGCTCAATTCCACGATGCCGTGGTCGCGGACGGCCAGATCGCAGTCAATGCCGACACGACCACCCAGGTTTTTTCCCCCTATTCGGGACGTGTCGTGCGCGTGTTGGCCGGAATCGGCGACCGCGTCCGCAGCGGTGCGCCCCTGCTGAGCCTTGATGCCAGTGAGAACCTCGACGCCCAGAGCGCCCTCGTCACCGCGCTGTCACAGGCACGGCTCGCCCGCCTGAACGAGACGCGCCGACACGCCGCCTACGACTCTCATGGCGGCTCGTTGCAGGACTGGCAGCAGGCGCAGGCGGATCTGACAGCCGCAGAGGCTACCCTGTCGTCGGCTCGGGGTCGGTTGCGGGTGCTCGGCAGCTCCGATGCGCAGATTCAGGCGCTGGAGGCGGCCGGCGCAGTCAGCGCCACCGCGACCATTACTTCGCCAATCACCGGGCTGGTGACCGACCGGCAGATCGGTCCCGGGCAGGTCGTGCAGGCCGGCGACTCGACGCCCATCTTCACCGTCGCGGATCTCTCCACCGTGTGGCTGCTGTGCGCGGTCCGGGACATGGATGCCGCAGCCGTGTCCCCCGGCCAGGTGATTCACATCCACGTGCAGTCGCTGCCGGACCGAGAGTATCGCGCCACGGTGCAATCGGTTGGCGCCGAGGTCGATGCCGTCACGCATCGGGTCGTCATACGCGCCACCGTACCCAACACCGATGGCCGGCTGAAGCCGGCCATGTTCACCACATCCGAGATCGTCACCAGCGCGGATTCGCAGGCACCTGCGGTTCCGCCGGCAGCCATTGTGCGCGAGGGAGACCAGGCACATGTCTGGGTGGTTCGCCCCGACGGTGTGCTGCAGGAACGTGCCATTCAGACGGGGCGTACCAACGGCCCATCGATCGAAGTGCGGCAGGGTCTCGCCGCAGGCGAGCGAATCGTCATCAGTGGCAGCCTCTTTATAGATAGCGCGGCGCAGCCTGATTGAACGCGCTCATTACGTTCGCGCTGCGACAGCGCGTCTTCCTGGCCCTGCTTCTGCCGCTGGCGCTGATCGCCGGTGCGGTTGGCTTCAGCTCGCTGAACATCGAGGCCTATCCAGACCCCGTCCCGCCCCTGGTCGACATTGTCACGCAAAGCTCCGGGCAGTCCGCGGAGGAGATTGAGCGCTACGTGACCATCCCCATCGAAATCCAGATGGCGGGTATCCCGCACGTCACCTCGGTACGGACCATCTCGCTGTTCGGGCTGTCCGATGTGAAGGTGCAGTTCACTTACGACTTCACCTACGATCAGGCCGAACAGTGGGTGATCAACCGCCTGGCGCAGCTGCCGAGCCTGGTCAACGGTGCGACCCCGCAGATCTCACCGACCAGCCCCATCGGCGAGATTTACCGCTACCAGGTCGTGGGGCCGCCGGGATACTCCGTCACGGACCTGAAGACCCTCGAGGACTGGGTTCTGGAACGGCGCTTCAAGGCCGTGCCGGGCGTGGTCGATGTGACCGGCTGGGGCGGCAAGACCCGTACCTACGATGTCAACATCGACCAGCAGCGGCTGCAGCATTACGGTGTCACCCTGCCTCAGGTGTTGCAGGCATTGGGCAACAGCAATGTCAACGTGGGCGGCCAGACCGTCGATGTCGGCCCCCAATCCGCCGTGGTGCGCGGCGTGGGGTTGATCCACTCCGTGGAAGACATCGGCCACACCATGGTGGCCCTCAATCACGGCGTAGCCGTACGCGTCGAAGACGTGGCGAAGATCCAGATCGGACATCAGCCGCGGCTGGGCATCGCCGGGCTCGGCGACAACGATGACATCGTCCAGGGCATCGTGCTGATGCGTCGTGGCGCCGAGAGCATGCCCACCATCGAGCTCGTCAAGGCCGAGGTCAGCAAGATCAACAGCTCCGGCCTCCTGCCGCCAGGGGTGCACATCGAGCGAATTTACGATCGCTCCGACCTCATCCGCGTGACCACCGGTACGGTGCTGCACAATGTGCTCGCCGGAATCGCACTGATCTTCCTGCTGCAATGGGCCTTCCTCGGTAATCTGCGCAGTGCCGTAATCGTGGCCTGTACCATCCCGTTCGCGCTGGCTTTTGCCATCGGCCTGATGCTGTTGCGTGGCGAGTCGGCCAACCTCCTGTCGGTGGGTGCCATCGACTTCGGGCTGATCGTCGATGCCACGGTCATCATGGTTGAAAACATCTTCCGCCACCTCGGCGAAAGTGCCGAAGCCCGGCGGGCGGGCGGTGCGCTGCTGCAGGTGGTCCGCGGCAATACCCTGTTCCGCGGCAAATTCGGGGTGATCGCCAATGCCGCCACGGAAGTGAACCAGTCGATCCTGTTCGCGGCCGCCATCATCATCGCCGGATTCGTTCCCCTGTTCACGCTCAGTGGCATCGAGGGACATATTTTCGGACCGATGGCCCGCACCTATGGTTATGCCATCGCTGGCGGTCTCATCGCCACGTTTACGATTTCCCCGGCGCTGTGTGCATTACTGCTGCCGTCCAGCGTGACCGAGACGGAAACCTTGCTGGTGCGCTGGCTGCGCCGCGGCTATGAACCGGTGGTTGAATTTGCTCTGGCCAATCGCATCATTACGCTGGGCAGTCTGCTCTTGCTGCTCGGGATTGCGGGGGTTGCGGCGCATGGACTGGGACTGGAGTTCCTGCCCCGCCTCGAGGAAGGCAACTTCTGGATCCGTGCCACGATGCCGACCTCCGTGTCGCTCGAAGCCAGCAACGGCTATGTGAATCGGATGCGCCGGGTCATCGGCAGCTTTCCGGAAGTACAGACCGTGGTCTCCCAACACGGACGGCCCGATGACGGCACCGATGCTACGGGATTCTTCAATGCGGAATTCTTCGTGCCGCTCAAGAGCGCGGATTCCTGGCCCGCGGGTGTCGACAAGGGAAAGCTCACCCAGGAGCTGACGGCAACTCTTACGCAGAAGTTCCCGGGCGTGGACTTCAACTTCTCCCAATATATCGAGGACAACGTCGAAGAGGCGGCATCCGGAGTCAAGGGCGAGAACTCGGTGAAGCTTTTCGGCAATGATCTGAATGTTCTCGCCGCCACGGCCGGGAAGATTCGCGATGTCCTACAGTCGGTTCCCGGAATCACGGACCTGGCGATCTTCAATCCCCTGGGACAGCCCACGATCCGCGTCGACGTGGACCGGGAGCGGGCGTCGCGGCTGGGACTGGCACCCGGGGACATCAACGCGACCGTACAGAGCGCGATCGGCGGCCAATCCGCTGGGGATCTGTACGAAGCAGGCAGTGATCGTCATTTTCCGATGATGGTGCGCCTGGCAGAGCCATTCCGCGCCGATTTGGAATCCATCAGCCGGATCACGGTCGGGGCGCCGGATCCGACCGGCGGCTCGGCGGTAGTGCCGGTACCGCTCGCCGATGTAGCCAAGGTGCATCTGGTTTCCGGGCCCTCCTTCATTTATCGCGAACAGCAGCAGCGCTACGTTCCCATCAAGTTCAGCGTCCGCGGACGCGACCTGGGCAGCGCCGTACTGGACGCGCAGGCGCGGGTCGCCCGCTCCGTCGCCATACCGGGAGGTTACCGGCTCGAATGGGTGGGTGAATTCGGCAATCTGAGCGACGCATTGCAGCGCCTGAAAATCGCCGTACCCGTGAGTCTGGCGCTCATCTGCATCCTGCTGTTCATCAATTTCGGGTCGATCGTGGACGTGCTGCTCGCGGTGAGCGTGATTCCGATGGCGCTCATCGGTGGCATCTTTGCCCTGGCGCTGACCGGCACGCCCTTCAGCGTGTCCGCAGCGATCGGCTTCGTGGCGCTGTTCGGGATCGCCACCATGGACGGCATCATCGTACTGTCGTACTACAACCTGCACATCGAGCAGGGTATGGACCGCGTCGCCGCCATTCTGCATACCTGTCGCGTACAGATGCGTCCCGTGATGATGACCTGCATCGTCGCGTGCGTGGGTTTGGTGCCCGCGGCCCTGTCCAAGGGTATCGGCTCGCAGGTGCAGCGCCCGCTGGCACTGGTGGTGGTCGGGGGGATGCTGCTCACGCCGGTCCTGGTCCTGTTCGTCTTGCCCTCGATGATTCTGCTGGCCTCGCGGCGGCGCTTCCACCCGCGAACCGAGGGGCCAGGCGCTGCCGGGCCGCAGGATACGGAGCTCGTGGAATGAAAATCGCCATCCCCTGCCTGACTGCGCTGGGACTGTCGGCGTGCGCGGTCGGGCCGAACTTCAAGCCGCCACCGAGCGTTGCGACCGATCGTTATATGGCGGCGGACGGGCCGCAGTCCTTCGCCAGCGGCGCGGACGTGCCGTACCAGTGGTGGACGATGTACGGCAGTACTGGCTTGAATGATGTAGTGGACGGCGCATTGCGGGGCAGTCCGACCGTCAAGGCCGCGCAGGCAGCCTTGCGTCAGGCCAATGAACTGGTGAAGGTCCAGCGCGCCACGCTGTTTCCGGCGCTGCAGGCGGGGTATTCGCCGAGTCGGCAACGCGATGCCGTCGGCACCCTCGCGCCGACCCTGGCCTCATCCCAGGCGCTGTTCACGCTGCAGACCGCCCAAGTCAGCGTGTCCTATATGCTGGATGTATTCGGCGGCAACCGCCGGCAGGTGGAGTCGGCGCAGGCTCAGGCGGACACTCAGCGCTATGATCTGGAGGCCGCCTATCTGACGCTGACATCCAATGTGGTCGCCGCGGCCATCCAGGAAGCCTCGTTGCGGGCGCAGATCAAGGCCAATGAGGACATCGTGCGCGGCGAACACGATGCGCTCGACATTCTGAACCGGCAGCTGACTCTCGGCAGCATTGCGCAGACCGCGGTCCTGGCGCAGGAAGCGGTGCTTGCGGCCAGCGAATCGCAACTGCCGCCGCTGCGCAAGCAGCTGGCCATGCAGCGCGACCTGTTGGCGGTCCTGACCGGCCGCTCACCCGGCGAGCCACCGGCTGCGACCTTCGAACTGACCGCTCTTCGCATTCCCGAGAACCTGCCGGTCAGCCTGCCCGCAGCGCTGGTCCGTCAGCGCCCCGACGTCCTCGCGGCCGAAGGGCAATTGCATGCTGCGAGTGCCCAGGTCGGGGTCGCCATCGCCGATATGCTGCCGCAGATCAATCTGACGGCAACCCTGGGCGGCGCCTCCACCGATCTGTCGACGCTGCTCGCCAGCGGCAATACGTTCTGGTCGGTCGGGGCGAATCTCAGCCAGACCCTCTTTGCGGGAGGTGCTCTGTGGCATCACAAGCTCGCGGCGGACGCGGCGCTCGATGAGGCCGGGGCGCAATATCGCTCCGTGGTGCTTGGCGCCTTGCAAAACGTGGCCGACACGCTCTATGCACTGCAGTATGACGCGCAGGCCGTTGATGCCGATCGACGCGCCGAGGAGGCTGCACATCATAGCCTCGACACCACACACGCTTCCTTGAGCCAAGGGTCCATTACGTATCTGGACCTGTTGAATGCCGAACAGGCGCAGGCTCAGGCGGTCGCAAATCTGGAGCAGGCTCGGGCAAATTACCTTGCCGACACCGCGGCACTGTTCGTGGCACTGGGCGGCGGCTGGTGGAATCGGCCGGATCACGCGCGGTAACGACAAGCCCCTCAGCACCCTTCCCCTGACACGCCAGCGGGCCCGCAGCGCCATCGATTCATCATGCGAAGGGCTGCCATACTGGCAGCCCCTTTTTCTTTGTGCAGGGAAAATCAGCGGCCGTGCGCGGCGTCCGCCACCGCACCATCCGTGGCGCGGATGGCCGCATCGATGTGCCCGATGGCACGGTCACGCAGCCCGCGCGTCATCGGATCGTCCTCTTCGCGCGCGACGTCCTTGTGCACCTTGTGGAGCAGCTCCAGCGCCTTGTGCAGTCGGCCCGGGCGATTGTTCGGGACATCCACGCTCGGGTGGTCCCCGATATTCTTGCCATCGTCAATCGCCGCATGCTTGATCTCTCCTATGGCGGCGTCGATCTCCGCGATCGCAACGTCTTCGTGACTGCTCACGGCCGCATCTCCGGGTCGATGCTGCACCATCCAGCGCGCGGCGCGCAGATCGCTCAGGGCATGGAGGTATGCCGGATGCTTGCCGGGCAGATCCGCATTCGCAGCGAAGGGCAACGTAAGCGCCAGCAGAAGTCCGGCCAGCAGCGGCTTGTTTGCATTTTTCAAGAATCTCTCCTCGGTAGTCCAATGACATGGGACGGCAGCCCGATCACGGCAGTTCGCCGTAGCGGCCCATCGTGCCCAACCCCTCTGTTGGGCTACAACGTTGCACTTCGCAAATAGTGACAAATCGCTTCTGAATTTTTCGTCATTTAACTCGAAAGGATTGAGAAAGCAACGCCTGTACGGCACGGGCCGGGACACTATATGCTGCGCCAACCTTGGCAATGGCGGTCCGCATGTTCCATCAGCTGCTGACCCCGATCGGCAACAGCCTCGGCGCCTCGTTCTGCGTTGCAGCACTGCCCATTTTGGCCCTGGTGATCGTGCTGGGCGTGCTGCGGCGGTCAGCGTGGCAGGCTGCATTGGCCGCGTTGATCATTGCGTTCGTGATCAGCGTTGGCTTTTGGAAAATGCCCGTCGAGCCTGCGGTCCAATCCATGTTGAGCGGCGCGACCTTCGCGCTCTGGCCAGTCATGTGGCTGGTCTTCAATGGCCTGCTCCTTTACAACCTCGCGGTGCGGTCGGGCCGATTCGAAGCCTTCCGCGCGTGGCTGACCGCGAATCTGCCAAATGATCGGCGTGTGGTGCTGGTGGTGGTGGGTTTTTGCTTTGGCGCCTTGCTGGAGGGCATCGCCGGCTTCGGCACTCCGGTGGCCATCACCAGCTCGCTGTTGATTCTGATCGGCTTTCCAGCCATCGAGGCACTGGTGTTTGTGCTGATCTTCAATACCGCGCCGGTGGCCTTCGGCGCCTTAGGCATTCCTCTGACGGTACTGGGCTCGGTCACCGGCTTGCCCGCGGCCACCGTGGCGGCGATGGTGGGTCGGCAATTGCCCTTCATCGCGCTGCTGCTGCCGTTCTACGTGACGGCGCTGTACGGTGGCTGGCGTTCCATCCGCAGCCTGTGGCCCGTCCTGCTGGTCGCCGGCGCCACCTTCGCCGGCGCCCAGTTTCTGGCATCGAACTATATCGACTACACCCTGGCCGACGTTCTGTCATCGCTGCTGTCGCTGGCGGCCACACTGCTGTTCGTGAGGGTTTGGCACCCAAAACCGGATCCGGCCTTCATGATCAAGGAGTCGGCCCCCCCGCCCTTGCTGGCGGCAGCCCCGATACCGGCCTGGCAGGGGTGGTTGCCGTGGCTGGTACTCACAGCGGTGGTGATCGCCTGGTCCTTCCTTGGCCTGGCCGCCAAGGGCCAGCAGGGCATCGCTTGGCCTGGTTTACACAATGCGATTGCGATCACTCTCTATCACGACAAGCCGTATGCCGCGATCTGGGCCTTTCAGCCGCTCGCAACGGGAACCGCCGTGCTGGTCGCCTGTGTGGTCATCAGCCTGCTGTTTCGCGTCTCTGCGCGGCAGTTCATCAGCTGTGTGGGACTGACTTTTCGGCAAATCTGGCTGGCGATCATCACGGTAGTGCTCATCGTCGCGCTCGCGTACCTGATGAACTACTCCGGACTCGCCTATACGCTCGGCAAAGGTGCGGCATCGACTCGCTATCTGTTCATCCTGCTCTCGCCCTTCCTCGGGTGGATCGCGGTCGCGCTCTCCGGAAGCGATACCGCCGGCAATGCCTTGTTCGGCAACTTACAGGTGGTTGCGGCTCAGCAGTTGAACCTGAACCCGGTGCTGTTTGCGGCCACCAACTCCTCCGGTGGCGTCATGGGCAAGATGATCTCGCCGCAGAACATTGCAACCGGCGCGGCAGTCACCCGGCTGCAAGGCCAGGAAGGCGCAATATTCGCGCGCACCTTCCTCCATAGCATTGTCCTCACGCTGCTGCTCGTCGCACTCGTGGCCATCCAGCAGTTTGTCTTGCCGGGAATGATCCCAGGGGTGGGCACGGTCCCGTAGCCTAGCATTGCCGCGCAGGGGTATTCGCGCCAAGCTATCGAACACACGTGGCGGCACGTTGTGCCCCGGAACGAGGAGTCGAAACAACATGCGATGCACCCTTAGTCGGAACCTTCTGGCATTGGGCCTGCTGGGCGCAGCCGCCTCGGTGGCCGCGCAATCGGACGTGGTAGATGGACCGCTGATCCGCTCCGCGGTTTCCTCGAGCGACAGCCGCGACCTCTCGGGCGTGTGGTACATCCGTCTTTACAATCGACAGATCAACTCCACCCTCGGCCGCCTGCCGCCCTTCACCGCGCATGGCAAGGCGGCCTGGGACGCGCGCGTCAAGGCGGAAAAAGACGGCTCGCCCATCGCCGATGCCTCCTCATACTGTTGGCCCCATGGGGTGCCCAGGGTGATGAATTCACCCTACCCGATCCAGATCATTCAAACCGCCGCGGAGACGGTCATCGTCCACGAAGTCGCCCATAACGTTCGCCACATCTATATGGACCAGCCGCATCCGCAGTCGATCGTTCCCAGCTTCATGGGCGATTCGGCCGGGCACTGGGAGGGCGATACACTGGTGGTAGACACCATCGGCCTGAATGACCGCACCTGGATTGATGAAGTGGGCGTCATCCACGGCAAGCAGCTGCACGTGATCGAGCGCATCCGCAAGATCGAAGACGGTCACGCGCTTGAGAATCTGATCCGGATCGAAGATCCGGAGTTCTTCTCCGAACCCTGGTATGCGCGAATCACTTATGCGTGGCGACCGGACCTCAGACTCACCGAGTACATCTGCGAGGAAAACAATCGCAACATGCCAACCAACGGCCATACGGCGGAGAAGTGATGAACAAGTCCTGGTTGCCCCTGGTGCTGGTCGCCGGTGCCGTGGCGGTGGTGGCTGGCGCCGGCCTGGCACGCGCGCAGGCGATCTATAACCCGCCTCCGGGCCAGAACCTCCAAGGCGTGTGGCTGATCCAGGCCGATCATTCCGCCATCAGGACGCTCGAGGGCAAGCTGCCGCCGATGACTGCGGCGGCGGCGGCACGCTACGCCGCCGCCCTCAGGAGCCGGCGAGCCGGCAAACCTGTGTTTGACACCATCCAGAGCTGCAAGCCCCATGGCTTCCCACGCATCCTGTTCGCGGCCTATCCGATCGAGGTGTTACAGGAACCCAAGCAGGTGACCTTCCTCCACGAGATCCACCACATGCCCCGGATGGTCTACCTGGACATGACCTTGCCGAAACTCGACGACATGGATCCGAACTGGATGGGCCTGTCGGTCGGGCACTGGGACGGCGATACCCTCGTAGCCGAAACTCAGGGTTTCAACGACTTGACCACACTGGATGCGGCCGGCCTGCCGCATTCCACTGAAATGCGTGTCTCCGAGCGAATCCGGAAACTGGATGCCGACACGCTCGAGGATGTCATCACCATCGCGGATCCAAAGACCTTCACCAAGTCCTGGAGCACGCGCGTGACCTTTCGGCGCCAGCCGGGGCGGCGGCTGAAGGAGTACGTCTGTACGGACTCCAATCCAGAGGCGCAGGGCCTTCCTGCGGGTTGAAATTATGCGTTAATGCGCCATGAAAGCTTCGTTACTGGTCCGCCGGAGTGTGCAGTGGACGATCGTGGTGTTCGCCGTAATGATCGTCCTGTCCGCCGGGCTGCTCGCCGCGCTTGAGGCAGGCTACGGCCGCGCGCTGCTGGTGCACTTCATCGCCGTGCGCATCGGAAGGCCGCTTCAGGTCAAGGGCATATTGCAGGCGCATCTGTTCTCGCGCAATCCACGAGTGATCGCCGAAGAGGTGATCATCGGCAACCCGCCCTGGACAGCTCCTGGGGTCACCGCGCAAATCGGCCGGATTTCAGCGGTGCTCACGCTGCCGGGATTCCGGCATTCAGGGGGCATTACCGGACTCGACGTGGAGGCTGTGACACTGCATCTGAACCGCGACGCCACGGGACGGGCCAACTGGCAATTGCACGACCCGGCCAGGAAGAATGCGAACACGAACTCGTCGATTGTCCGCAGCCTGTCGATGCCGAACGCCGACGTCGTACTCGAGGATGCCCGACGACACCTGCAATTTGCGGGCACGGTCTCCGCCCAGGACCTCGGCGGCCCGGGCGCGGCGCCGCCGCTGCGTATTGAAGGCGCCGGGCAACTGAACGGCCGGCCCGTTACATTCGCCGTCACCGCGGACCCGCTCGCCACTGCCAGCCACAAGGATCCCTACCACTTCACATTCACGGAGCGATCGACCGATTCGCGGCTTGATGGGAGCGGTACATTGCCGCAGCCTTTTTCGTTCGAAATTCTCGATGCCGCGTTCGTCGCGGCCGGACCTGATTTGAAGGATCTCTACTTTCTGACCGGCGTGCATTTGCTGGATACCGGCAGCTATCGCCTCTCGGGCAAATTCTCACGTCGCGGAGCTCTTACGACCTTCGGCGATCTTTCGGGAACATCCGCAAGCAGCGATATACGGGGCCGCGTGTCGACCGATTCCTCGAGCGGCCGGCCGAGATTTTCCATTGATCTGCATTCGCATGTTCTGAGATTGTCGGACTTCGGCTTGCGCGCGGCGGGACGTACTTCGCAACCCAAGTCGCCGCTGCTGCTGTCCGATGCCATGATCAGTCCCAATGTGCTGCACGCCGAAGGCGCGGCAGTGAAGTACCATGCCGATCAAGTGGAGGTGGGCCGATTGAGCTTCGAGTCGGTTTCGCTCGATGCGACGATTGGCCGGAACGTTCTCACCGTAGCGCCGCTTTTGGCCAAGCTGGCAGGTGGACGCCTCAATGCTCACCTCACGCTGGATGGCAGCCGGGAGGTTGCCGCAGCAAAGGTCGACTTGAGAATCACGGACCTGCAGCTCGGTCAACTGTTCCACCAGGAAACGGGACCGCCGCCCATGGAAGGGATCGTGCAGGCGCGGGTCAGGATCACCGGCAAGGGACGCTCCGTACACCAGGTAGCCGCGAGCGCCAGCGGCACGGTCACCGCGCAGATGCCGCTCGGCGCGCTGCGCAAGTCCTTTGCCGAACTTACCGATATCGATTTACGCGGATTGGGTCTGCTGCTCACCAGGAACGAGCAGGATGTGCCAATACGCTGCGCCATCGCACATTTCACGGCTCAAGACGGCACTCTTACTGCACACGATCTGGTCGTGGATACCGACCCCGTGCGGATCAGCGGTGAGGGTCAGATTCATCTGGATGCGGAGACTGTGGACCTCAGTATCCGCGGCAATCCCAAGAGTCCGCGACTCTTCCGATTACGCACCCCGGTGCTGGTGCAGGGCACATTGGCACATCCGGCGATTCACATCCCGGTAAAAAATTCCCAGCTCATGCTAGCCGATCCCGGCCGAGCGAAGGATGTGGATTGTGCGGCTTTGCTCGGCAGCCCTTAGACCTGCGCCCCGCCACTGAATGCACGCTTATTTGGCAACGGTTATTTCGGGCGTACAGTTGAAACGCGCAACGACGGATCCATTGGGAAGCTTAATGAGGTGGGAGTCGTGGCAGCCCATTGCCGCGATGAATCCATCGGCATCGCTCAAAGAGGAGGTACACACGGTGGCGACGCCATCGCTGCTCGTCTCAGTCCGAGCCTTATCGCAAGCCTGGGCATCGGGGAACTTGACGATCTGGACCACGCTCGTAGCGTGTTGGACGGCAAGCATGCGCACTGCGAAAACAATCAGGTACCAGGTCACGAGGGCTCCTTGCACTTCACGTTGGATTCAGCCACTTCATCCTAAAATACCAGCTAAGCCCGCGCGACGCGCCACCGTTCCGCACAGCGTGCTTCACCGGCGATTTGTGCCGGTCACGGCCTCAGGACCGAGCAAAGTCCACTCGGTCAACGCGACAAAGCCGTCGGCCACAGCGACCACCAGGGACAGCCCATTGGCGTAAACCACGGTTCCGGCCACGACACGATGCGACTCCACCCAGCCCACCGCGCGGCGAACGAAAAGGGTCACATCATTGACCCTGGCGAGACACTCCACGGGCCCGAACGCGCGTACCCGACACAGAATCTGCGCCACAGTCTGTGAAAAATCGAGGGAACGGTCCTGGTCACTCCACAGCGGGTAATAGCTGCCTTCGCCCTGAGGTCTTGCCCGGTCCCACAGTTCAACGAAGCGGTCAGCCACCTCCCCGGCCAGGCGCTGGTTCGCCAGCTGTATCTTCAGGTCGACGCTATCGTGATCATCATCCGGTGATATCGGGAATTCACTGCCCTTCAGCACGTCTCCGGCGTCGAAATCATGCTCGACCTTATGACAGGAAACGCCCCAGGTACTGGACCGCTCAAGAATGGGCACCGGCGCCGGGTAGGCACCGCGACCACGCGGCAAGGGCGAGGGATGGAAATTGACTGCGTATTTCAAATAGGGGCGCCAGTCACCAATGCGCCATGAGTAACTCGCGACGATGAGCGCCTCGCAGCCGCGATCGGCAAGCTCCCGTAGATTCTCCTGCGACAGCCTGGATAACTGCACGTCGACTTTCAGTTTTTGGGCAAGCTCAATGACTTCCTTATTTCGGTGAACGCGCTGATCCACCGGGGTGGTAAACAGCTTCACGGGCGTCCAGCCGCGACCGAGAAACGCCTGCATGATATTGAGATATCGATCCGTCGCGGTGATCGCAAAGCGCATGAAATGCGGTTACCTGGCTGTAGTTGACTGCAGCTTAGGCACGCAATGCTGTCGGTACGCTTACCGTCGCGTTTGCCAGCGGGGTAAGGGGCACCTTCACGAGCGCCGTGATCGACAGCAGCACCGGGATGGCGAGGATGGCACACACCGTAAACCGGTTGAACTGTGCTCCCAGGAGCAGGCCCGCTGTGTAGGGACCGAAGATCGAGCCAACTCGGCCGGCACTCATGACGATCCCCATGCCGGTGGCGCGCACGCGTGCGGGAAAGGTGATCGCCCCGGTAGCGTAGATCGCCACAGCGGCGCCGAAGATGCCAAAGCCGATCATGGCAGCAGTCACCTGCGCGAGCGGCAGATAGGCAGCCGCGGTCCCGAACCCGATCAGACTCAGTCCCATCGTCAACAACGCAAAGGCGGCGACCAGACGTATTGGCAACCGCAGCCCCAGCAGACCGACGACGATTCCGCCGGCAAGACCGCCGAGGCTCGTGAGCCGCGTAATGAAAATGCCATCCCGATCGCTGAACCCGGCGTTGGTCGTGAGCTGATTGTTCCAGTTGAGGAAGAAATATTCCGTCACCATGAACAGGAAGTAGGCGAGCCCCATCATTAGGGTACGCGCCAGGATGGGCCGACGCAGCAGATCCAGCAGACTGGCCTGGTCCGCCTTCACCACCGGCGCGGGAAGTTCTGCCATCGCCGGCAGTTGCAGACGCGCCAGGACCTTGTTCACGGCGGCCAGTGCCTTGGGCCCTTTTCGGGCGGCCAGGATGTCCAGGGATTCAGGCAGCAGCAGATAGATCAGTACCAACAACAGGACGGAGCACAGACCGCCAAAGCCGAGAACTCCATGCCAGCTGAAATCGGCGAGTAGCGGCGGAGCAACATAACCGCCCAGCAACGTACCCACCGTATAGCCTATGACGACCAGCCCCAGACCCAGGGTGCGGGTTTTTGTCGAGCAATATTCGAACGTCAGCGTGCCAACGCATCCGGCATTGGCCCCGACACCCAGACCCGTGCAGAAGCGCAGGGCCGCGAGCATTCCGACGGAACCGGCGGTCGCGGACAGGGCCATGCCGACGCTCATGAGAACGAGGTTGATGAGAATCGCACTGCGCCGCCCCAGGATATCGGCGAGCGGCGACAGCGCGAATCCACCGACCGCTGTTCCCAACAATCCGGCGCTAAACAACATGCCGAGCGTCTGTGGAGCCAGGTGCCACTCGCGCGACAGGGTCGGTGAAATCAAAGAAAGTGCGAGAATGTCGAAGCCATCGAGCAGGTTGACCGCAACGCAAAGCGCAATGACCAGGATCTGGCAGGCTCGCAGGGGTGAGTTTTCGATGTGCTGACGGACTGCCTGCAAGCTCATGTGGCCTCTGGTGTTATAGTGGTTATCGGCGTGTCGCAAAGAGACCAGTCTTCATGCTGGCAGTCAAGGCCCTCCATCAGATCAAAGCCACTATTCGCTACGTGGTCAAAGGCGAACGAGCCATCTTCTACGCCTCCGAACGCGAGAAGTCCTATTGGCCCGGCGACGATCATGAAGTCCCGATCACGGATCTGCGCTGCTTGGCCGATTTCCCCAGCATCGAACGCAATGGTTTCACGATGCTGCGCGAGCCTACCGCCGTGAGGGATCATCAGGACGCTGGGGAAATCGAACAGGTGCTATATCCCGAGGCGATCGGATTGGCGAAGCGGCTCAACGGTGCAGCTCACGCCATCGCCTTTGGGCCCGTGGCTCGCAGCGACAGTCCCGACTACAGCGCGAGTCGCTTGCCGGCCTTCGGCGCCCATGTGGATTACGGCCGGCGCACCATCGAAGACATGGCCCGACCCATCCTCGGCGCGCAGGCCGACTACTGGCTCGGCAAGCGGGTGGTGCTGATGAATCTGTGGCGCCCCATCAGCACCGTGTATCGCACACCGCTGGCATTGTGCGACGCCTCGACCGTGCGCTCCGGCGATCTGCACGACAGTGAAATCCGTGGCGGTCTGGACGATCCGAATCGGGCGCCACTCTTTGGCTTCAACCTCAGCTACAACCCCGAGCACCGCTGGTACTACACCTCCCGCATGCAGCCTGAGGAGATCTTTGCATTCAAGCTGTACGACTCGGATTCTGCGCGTCCGCAGTGGACCGGCCACACGGCGATCAACGACCCCGAATCGCCCGCCGACTCACCGCCGCGGCAGAGCATGGAAATCCGTACCATTTCCTTTATTTAGCCGGCCAACTCAAATAGCCGGCGATTCTCCACGCCATGCGTGGAACGAGTTGCATATCGGCTAGCCAATTGGGTCGGTGAATACGCCGCGCGCGATACCACTCGTATTGACACAGATCGCGGATCGATACAGCGGCTCGATATACTTCGTGCCCGGCAGCCCATCACGGATCTTCATGAACAAGGGCGCCAGCCCATTGTCGAGCCAGACGCCCCAGATGCCGTCGTGATGATCGGGGATATACAGCCTGGGTCGAAACAGCTGTAAATGTTGGAAGGTATAGGCGAGCTGGGTCTCGGCGATCGGATGCGGGGTCCACGGAAAGATGGCCACATCGACTGGCGCCAGCTCGCTCGCCAGCTGGCGCTCCTCGGCGTTGGCATCGCCCACGCTGTCGAACCACACGATCGTAAAGCCGTTGGGGAAAGTGAAGGTGAAGCCCATCGTGCCTTCGGTGATGATTCTCGGATCGCGCGAACCGCGCGCGAGCACTGCGTCCGATTGCGCCTTCTCTGCCGGGGTGAGCGGCGGCGCATCGAGCTTGTAGAGCGCGCCCAGCGCGGGGATGAGGCCATCCTCGATCTGGCTATGGATTATGTGCGTCGGCCGAATCGTGATGTCGCCGTAACGAAGCGTCTCATTGCCACCCACCGTAATGGTCTGCGCCTTCGGCACACCAAGCGCGATCGCCTGCGCGGTGGTGATGGCCGATCCGACGACCGGGGCGCCCGTCTGTGCGGCGACCGGCGCGACGTCGCTGATGTGGTCGGCGTGCGCATGGCCGATCAGGATCACGTCAGCCTTCCGCACTTGAGCGACGGTGAATCCAAGCGCGGCAGTCCTGGCGGGACGCTCGTAGAAGGTATCCATGATGACGATCTTGCCGTGATAGGCCAGTTCGTAATTCGCCGTTCCCAGCCACCGCAGGACCGCAACGTCCCCGGTCGGCATCGGGCCGCCCTGCGAGGCGGGCACGAGGCTGCGGCAGGCCGCGGGCGCTGCCGGACCAGAGCGGCTGCCAGGAGCGTCGGGCGCCAGCTGCGGCCCGCTGCATGCCACGGGGACCAGGCTTACGGCAGTGCATACCAGAATCTTACGGACTGTTCGCCAAATCCCCATTTGTACCCTCATCGCCCGCTTGGCTAGGTATGCCCGGCCTTTGAACTGTGTCTGTCGGACGGATGATACGCCGTGGCAACGCGGGCAACACCAGCCGAAGATCTTTCCGCCCACCATATCGGAGTAAACTCTCACACGCCGAACGCAGATTCAGCAGGAGCTGGCGCTAACGCGCGATCATGGAAATTTTCGCCCGGGACGAATGTATTTTCTATGTAAAGGAACTGATCCCTCAGGACCTGTGCCACGCATTCATTGAACTTTACGAGAATGATCCGCGCAAACACCCGGGCTATACGGCAAGCCCCGTCGGGGAAAAGCAGTTGGAAGTTGACGTGAAGGTCAGTACGGATCTGGATGTCGAAACTGACGGGATCTGGACGGCGGCATTCGCCAAGTTGCACTCGGCCGTTACCACCGTCATCCTGAGTATCGCTGCACAGTTTCCATCACTGCAGGTCGCGCCGCTGCGGTGCACGGGCTACAAGATCCAGCACTACAAGAAGAACGAAGGGCATTTCAAGTGGCACTTTGATGCACTCGGCCCTGGCGGTTGGGATCGGCAGTTGGCCGTGATCGTTTATCTGAATTCCGTCGCAACGGGCGGCGAGACCTGCTTCCATCGGCAGAATCTGAAAGTAAAGCCCGTGGCCGGAGATGCATTGTTCTTCCCGACGTTCTGGACCCATCTGCACTGCGGCGAGACTCCCCAGTCCGGCGACAAATACGTCATTTCATCGTTCATCAGGTTCGCAATTCCCGAGGACTGACAAGCAACCCGCGTAACCGAGACCTGTCCCAGGCTCATTCAGGTACCGAACCCTCCTATCCTGGCCCGCGACACCAAAGCGGCCCGCAATGGCCCCAAATTGCGCGCGTGGCTGACACGACCCACTCGCGACGCAGCCGCGTTCGCAGCCACATCGCCAGTCGTGGCTATCCCGTAGGTCCGATGAGCCTGGAGGGTATTTCCCCGCGAACCCAGGAAATTGCTCAGCAGCGGCGCGATGTCGGCACCCATTACGTCGCAGACGATCAGATCATCGACCCAGTTCTCCGCGGCCCATATATCCCCAGTGCGTATCGTGCCGGCACGCAGGCGCCCGGCAATGCTTGAGGATGGGTAGTACGCAAAATCCGCGTGCGTATGCCCCAGCATGGCGGACTCGAACCAGGCCCGCAGCGCTGCGCCGTCAAGGGGAGCGGGGTTGATGCCCACGACTTCACCGAGGCTGAGCGGCTGATCGACGTTCCGCTCTACGGATACGAAGGCATGTACATGTGGTTCGCCGCGAAAATGGAACACCGCGCTCGGCCCCTCCAGCCGGAAGATCTGCGACGGATTGTCGCCGGCATGGCGTCCGCCCTGAAAGTCGACCTCATAGTCGGCGAAGTAAAGACCATCGACACCGCCGTTGCGGTGCAGGCACTCCCAGGCGTAGGCGGCGGCCGCCGCGCCGTAATTGTCGAGCATTGTGCCCACGACGGTTTGCGCCTGCCTGCGTGACCGAACCGGCAGATCCGCGACGGGTACACCATCGAATCGTCCACCCCGACCTTGCACAGCGATGCAGGTCTGAGGCGGCGCTTGCGCGATACGTATCGCACCGCGCACTGCGGGCGTCAGTCCGGTGATAAGGTCGTGTGCGGCCTGCATCTGGTAGCGAAAGACATTCCCCGGCAGGCCGTGGCGATCATTGCCGCGCTGGTCACCATAGACTTGCGGGCCGCCAAAGGCCGTGCCGTCGTGCAGCAGGCTTCCGATACGTAGATTCAGATGTATCCCCGACAACAGCATCTGCCAGGGGCCATGGCCTGGAGTGCCGAACAGCAGCAGCTGCAGAAAATTGATGCCCGAGAAGACACTGGGAAACTGACTCAGCAGGCGCTGGACTGCCGCTTCAGACAGCATCTCTCGCAGAATAGTCGTGAGCGCACGACGTGCATTCCAGCTCAGCGTGGCCGCATTGACCGTCAAACCGCCGAGCCACAACCCACGGTTGTGCACCTGCCTCAATGGATGGTCGTAGTCAAAGCAGGCTCGCGCCCCCGGCGAAGTCGCCAGTTCGGCGTGTATCTGCGCCGCCAGCTCATCAATCGATGTACTGTCCGGGCGTTGCGGCGGTGAGAGCACGGCATACCGCGCAGCCGCGGCCATTGCCGTCAGTGCGCCGATTCCCGCTCCCGCGCTGATCAGCTGCCGCCGGTTCACTCGGGCTTCTTGGCTGAGTTGTACTGGAACACCTGTTCGAGCGGTACGCCAAACACTTCCGCGATGCGGAACGCTGCTTCGAGCGATGGCGAATACTTGCCGAGTTCGATGGCGTTGAGGGTCTGCCGCGTGACGCCGATGCGCTGTCCGAGCTGCTGCTGGGTCATCTCACCGTTCTCGAAGCGCAATTGGCGGATGCGATTGCTGATGATCGTGCCGCCCAACTCACACTCCGCGGCGGTAGTAGATGATGCGGGCGCTGAACTTGACGATCTCGGCGATGACGAAGGCGAGAACGACAAAGTATCCGATCATCACCGCGCTGGCGCCGTGATGCAGTGTGAGAACTGCCAGGAAGGAACCGATGACGTAAACGCGTGCAGCCAAGCGCGTCGCCTTCAGATTGATCAGACGCTCACGTTCGTCAATTGGGGTGCGTGCATCCTGCGGATAGCGCAGGCGCAGGACCAGAAACACGACTGTTTCGATCACCACGAAAGCGGCGATGCAGGCCAGCAGCGCGTGGAAATCCCACGGTCCGGGATGGGACAGCCGGGGTGCATGGAGCGCAAACAGGGCGGATGCCATCAGCATCGCGATCAAGGTGATCCAGGCGCTCTTCTCGCGGAAGGACATGATCGTTCCCATACGGGGCAGGCGCCGAGACTGTAAAGATATATAGACACGGAGTCAAGTTTTCTATACTCGAGTGGCGGGCAGCATTGGGGCCATCTCGGCGGATGAATGAAGCGGGAGAGTGGTGCCGGCTGCGGCGAGCGCCCGATGGTCCAAAGCAGGCCGGCGTCCGCGTCGTCGCGAGCCCTCAGCCCTCAGCTGCCCGACACACGGGCATGGACCCAGGCGACCAGGGCGTCAGGCAGCCTGGCTATCAGTTGCGGAGCGACGACGACGTCGCACCAGCGAGCCTAATCCGACCAGGCCACCGCCCAGCAGCCAGGCCGCCGCGGGTAACGGGACGGCGCTGATTTGCACACCGATGCCCGGTGCGCCCGCCGTCTTGAACTGCGGGTTCGTGCCCGAACCAAATGCGAAATTGAGCGCCGGCACTGTGCCGGTGGTGGTCGAATCGCCCGTGACCACATCCAGCGTGTTGCCCTTCGTAGTCTCTTGCAGCGCCACCCAGTAGTCCTGGCCTGGCGTCAGCGTCCAGTCGAGCGTGCTCACATCGACGGTGCTCCAGCCCGTCGTGCCATTGAACGTCGCCGAAGTCGTATACAACGGCGCCTCGCGGTTCGCCCCACTCACGTTCAGAAAGGCACTCCCGGGGGCGGCCGAATAGATATCCCAAGTGTAGGTAGTGCCGGCACCGCTGCCGCCGGCAGACAGATACGCGGCCAACTGCGTCACGATCGGGTCGGCCGCGGTGTCCTGAAATTCGACCGCATACCATTGGGATGTGGTGAGCGTATCCGAAACGTCACTGGGTGTGCCGGTGTCGAGAATCACATCCGCTGCGGCCAGGCTGGGTGCCAGCACGCCGGCAGCTATTATGGCAGCAACGCTCAATTGAATTTTCATTGGAGTGATTTCCTTAACAATCGCGCTATTGCAACGTCGGGACGGTCGCAAAGGTGGTCCCCGGCACCGGCCCCGGGACATCGTAGTTCATCATGTCCTGCGTCGGGCCACCGAAGGCAATGCTCGTGTCCGGGAAGCCAGTCATGCTCAGGGTGACATTGCCGCTTTGATGGACCGATACCAGCGCCCATCCGTAGTAGCGATCCGTGGGCGCCACTTTCACCGGCTCGGTGCCCGGGCTCGGCTCCTTGTCATCGAACGGTGATCCGCCAGAGCCGACGATCACCTGGAACGGCGTGTTCTTCGATACTCCGGTGGGATCCGCGAAACGTTGCACGTTCGGGATGTGCTCATGGCCGGAGAAATAAGTCGCGTTGTACTGAGCAATCACGGCCCAGAACAGGTTGCGATACGTATCAGCGGCACCGACGATCGTATTGTCATCCAGTCCGCCCGGACCAGGATTGCTGGCGCCGTAAGCGACCGAGCCACCCACCGTGTAATCGTAGGTGAAGGCGGGCTTGTGGCCAAAGACAAAATACTTGACGATCGCGCCCGCAGCACTACCGCGCGCAGCCGCCGCCGCAAGATCTCCGGCCAGCCAATCCGAGGGGGCCGTCGCATCGGAACCGGACGGGTCGGTGTTGATGACCGCGAAATGCAGCAGCAGCGGGGCGCCGGTCGGACCGGAAGGGTCCGGTATCGGAATGTCGAACGAATAGTCCAACATTTCCTGGGTACCGGTGATCGGGCCGTTATTGCCAGGGGTGCCCGCGCTGTACACGCACGACCCGTTGCTCGTCACACCGAGCGGCGTGCATGCGGTAGTGGACGGGCCAGGCGCCGTCGCTGCGGTGAGGCCGGTCACATTGGTTGCGAAGAACCCCGTGACATTCGAGAAGCGGTAGTTCGTCGTAAGGTCCTGAATCAGGTCGCCGACGTTGGCACGGAAGGCATTCTCGTTATCCGCATAGGCGGTCTTGCCGGTCAGATTCCCCTGCGTCTTGGTGTTGCAGTTCGGATTCGATGAACCGGAACTGTATGGCGCCGCGCTGTAGCTGCATTGCGTCTCGTGATTGCCGGGGACGGGGATCACGTAGATGTTGTTGAAGAACAGGTTCGAGATACTACCGCGCCAGTACGCGTATTGAACGTATTCGTAAATGGTGTCCGGGACAACCATCTGGGCCGTGGTCCAGGAGCCGGGTTGAGTGCCGGCCCATGCGCTCGGCAGGATCGGCCTGCCGTACCCGTAGATCATATCGCCGTTGAAGAAGAGCATGTTCGGGCCCTGAGCCTGAATGCCGGCCTGGATCACGTCCCAGGCGGCCGAGTTCTGCAGAAACTGCTTGTCTTGCGGCAGCAGGACTCCGGTAACACTGGGTGCACCGCCGGTCGTAGTCGGAGTGGGATTTGCGATCAGCGTCGTGGGATCTGGGCTCGCAGGGTCCTGCCGGCTGTCGCCGACCGTAGCGAAACTGAAGATGACCGGGTCGCTCTGGGCGCTGGCGATCCGGCCGGCGCCGACGCTGCCGGCAGCGATGATGCATGTCAGACTCACGCGAAGCGCCGAGCAGCGACTGAATTCCATGTTTCGACTCCCTTTGAGCTACCGTCGAATTTCGTTCTAGTGATGTCGGACAACCGCATTGCTTTTGTGTGCAGCCGTGATCCGTTCATCAAACCGAAGCAGAGTAATGAGCGCATGTATCACGCAAATGTCAGATTCGTGAATCCTCGTTTGCGGACAGGCTCGAGAGCGCGATGCGCCACACCATCGCAGAGCCTCAAAGCGGGTGGCACTTCACCGAGTAGGTCGAACCGGACTTCCGATCCAATCCAATCCAGTTGCCGGCCTGTGCGTTCTGCGCCGGGAAGACGGTGGTGCCCTGTCGATCGGAGATGCCGACCTTCTTGCCATTCTCGTAGTAAGAACCTTGCAATTCGGTGCTGCAGCGGATGATTCGCGAGTCGTGGCTCGTAATGATGATCGTGTAGATCACCTCATCATTGTTGTAGCCGGCGAGCGCCCACTTCTCCTCGGACGTAAACAATGCCGGACTCTGGTCCGCCGCCGCGGGCGGGTTGGATGGCGCGGGTGGCACCGCCCGCGGGCGCTGCACATGCGCCGGAATCTGCGTAGCAGCAGGTGTGTCTGCTGCGCCTGGCACGCGTGGCCCGTCTGCGTCGGCCAGGCACGCCGAGGTCGCCAACCCCAAGCTGAGGAGGATCATCAGTTGTCGCATGGAGCACCCCAAGAACATATGGTCACTGGGCTTTCAACATCGACCAGACAAAGTCGAGTTGTCGGTACCGCGGCCCCTTCTGCCCGCCGGCATCGGGGCCAAACCATTGCGCGCGCGGCTCGCCAAAGAAGCCTCGCCTCCTGACGGCATCCGTCGAGGCATCATCGTCGCCGGTGGCAAAGATGGCCAGGCGTATGGCTTCATGACCCGCGACCCCGATCGCCGCCCGTGAATGGCAGGTCATGCAGGAGGCCGTCGGCTGCATCCCCGCTTCAAGCTCCGAGTTCGCAAGCAACTGCGGCTGACCCGCGGAGTTCGTGTATCGGATCTGAGTACCGCGCAACCGATAGTATTGCCAGACCGTGCCTTCAAGCCCAATTCCCGTCGGCGGCCGATTGCAGTCGGCAGCTTCGTTGTGGCAGGCGAAGCTGTCCCTGGAGGGCAGCTGCCAACCTTCACCATCCGCCAGGCTCGGATTATCGACATGCTCAAATGTTGCCCAGAACCAGTTCGGCAGATCCTTCGAGACGATATGCAGTGCCGTCAGCCCAAAGAGGCGCTTGGTACCATCGGGGAGCGTCACCACCGTGGTGTGATATCGGGTGCTTTCGCTTTGCCGGATAGGCCGCCATTTCGCTTTGACTTCTTTCGCGCCGAAGGGAAACGATACGACCGCGCCGTCCTTTAGAGTCCGAATCTGGCCCTGGAGTCTGTAGAGCTGGTGAGCACGGATGAAGTCAAAGGCGCTGCGGTTCATCCGAATTTCCGTCAACCGCCGGGCGCTGGCAATCGAATCCTGGAACGGCACCATCACGCCGCCGACGATGTGTCTTGCATTGGGGAGGTCCTTCGGCGAAAAGACTTCGAATCGGCGTTCCGGTGGAATCAGTTGCGGACGGCTGCCGATGACCCAGGGTCCCGGGTCGACGCCATGCTTCATATACACATCACCCACGCTCTGCCAGGTCTCCCAGACCACCGGCCGCTCGGCGCCGAATCGAGCCAAGCGATCTGGCGCGCGCAGGCGCAGGTCGGCCGGCCAATTGAGCGCCACGAACAGTCGCCACGCGTATTCGTCGCTGCGTGTCGCCGCGGCTGCGGCGTCCTGCGGCTCAGTCGAGCGGTCGCGCCAGTCGAGCGCGTTTGCCGGTTGCATAGCGAGAGTTGCCAGCAATACGAGCATTGCGCTCATCAAAGCGCACGGATTGTTGCGGGCAATTGCAGATTTCATGGCGCGGCGTAGCCGTCGGTCAAGGTCTTCAGGAACGCGATAATGTCGTCGATTTCCGACGCCGAAAGTGCCGGGTTGGCTCCCGGCTTCCGGTCCATCGGGGGATCGTGATCGATGTTGTCGGGATAACCCGCCGGCAGGTCGTCGAACAGGTGTACGCTGCCGTCCGGATTGCGCGGGTAGAACTTCTCGGGATGCAGGTCGCGCTCATTGTAAAAGTCCATCACTTCGCGCAATGAAGTGAAGACGCCGTTGTGAAAGAAAGCGTCACGAAGCGCGACGTTGCGCACCGTCGGAGAACGGAAAAAACCGCAGTATTCGCGCTTGTCGACGAAGTCGTGTCGGGCGGGTCCGCATAGCCCAAGGTCGTAGTATTTCGGATCGGCGTTCGCCGCGATGCGCGGGTTGCGGGGCACGCCAACATTCGTGAAATCGAAGTCCGTAAACGTCGGCGGCACGCCGCCGCGACTGATCGCCAGATGACAGCTCGCGCAATTTCCCTTTGCCGGGTCCTTGAACAGGGCGACACCCCGCTCCTCCTGTTCGGTAAGCTCGATGTCACCGCGCAGGTATGCGTCGTACCGACTGGTGAACGGGTAGAATTCGGCGGGAACCTGCTGAAATGCCTCGAGCGCGCGCAAGGCTGCCTCGAATGCGCGCCGTGGGTCCGCAAAGATGTGCGCGCCAAAGGCTGCACGGAACTGCGTCGCGTAGGAGGATCCGGCTAATTTCGCTACGACGACGGCCACGCTGGCATTGGCCATTTCGTTGGGAGCCAGCAGCGGCAGCTGCGCCTGCTCATGCAAGCTGCGGAAGCGCCCATCCCAGGCCAATCCGCCGATGGGGCCGACATCGCCGTCCAGGAAGTGGTATTGCTCAGCGAACTGCGGGACTGCGTGCAGGTAGCGCAGCGATGGAACCGCACGGGTCCCCGGCTGTTTCATATCTCTGCCGCCGATGGCCAGCGCTTTGCCGGGAGGCGGCCCATATGCATAGCGTGGATCATGGCAGGTCCCGCAGGCAAGCTTCCCCGAGGCGGAAAGTGACACATCGAAGAACATCAATCGACCGAGTCGTGCCAGCACGCTGGCAGGTGGCCCCCGCAGCTGCCGCTGCGATGCCGCGGATGAGCCGGCGGCTGCCGACGCGGTAAGCGTCACGCATGCGAGCAGGCCACAGACCCTAAGCGCCGCCAGCATCAAGGAGTCACCGTGCTCGTGGTACGCCACGGCGGGCGTCGCGGGTGCGGACGCCGGGTTGCGTTATTGATATCCGCGAAACCGCTCATAAGGCGACCGCACAATGTAGTTCTGGTTCCGACCAACAAACTGTTCGGAATAGCCGGACGGATGCTGCCGCGTGAACTTATCTCTAGTGTGACGAGTATGTGACGATTGTGAGTCAGACGGCGGGCCGGCGCCCGCCGCACGATTCAAGCGTGGGGCGCGATCGACGCACCACAGTATTCGTGTTGCATAAGGTTCACGCCGCTGACACACGCCACATACCGGCTGAAGCTACCCTGCGTCGAGGGTGAGGCTGGCCATTTATTCGAAGGGAGAGGCACCGTGTCGTCGATCAGGAATAAGTGGTTAAGAGGAGCAACGTTGCGTCGCGGCGTGCTCGCGATC
>Ga0182030_10004790_pt1 | contig 28892 bp, 24 predicted proteins | sample 812S3MmetaG_FD_121299 | JGI IMG/M metagenome (GOLD analysis project Ga0182030, IMG submission 121299) | Permafrost microbial communities from Stordalen Mire, Sweden - 812S3M metaG (Illumina Assembly) | ecosystem: Environmental > Terrestrial > Soil > Wetlands > Permafrost | place: Sweden...
AAGCGCTCGGGACGCTTTGCGTCATCGACTATGTTCCGCGCCAGATCACCTTGGAGCAGAGTAACGCACTGCAGATCTTGAGTCGCCACGTCATGGCGCAGCTGGAACTACGCCGGCGACTCATCGAATTTACGCGCGGGAATGCGCCACGCCGACAGGCGGTCACGGCGCTGCGCCACGCCATCGACGCGGGCGAATTTCTACTTCACTATCAGCCGAAAATGGACATGCGCAGCGGACGGATCCTCGGGGTCGGAGCACTTATCCGCTGGAACCGGCCCGGCCATGGACTCATCGGGCCCGCGAATTTTGTTCCGCAGCTGGAGGAGTACGGCTTGATTTTCGAGGTCGGTGCCTGGGTACTGCGGCAGTCGGCGGCCGATTATCGGGAATGGTTGCAAAAAGGGATCAACGCACCGCGAATCGCCGTCAACGTCTCGCCTTTGCAGCTAAGACATTCCGACTTTATCGCAGTGCTGGATCAGGCCGTGGGTTCCAACGGCGAACGCCCCGTCCCGCTCGATATCGAAATTACGGAAGGGGTCTTTATGGAGAAGACCGACGAGGTCATCCAGAAGTTGAATAGGATTCGGCAAATGGGCGTGTGCGTGGCGATTGATGACTTTGGGACGGGATATTCTTCGTTGCGCTACCTTGCGCGCTTGCCGATCGATACGCTGAAGATAGATCGCTCTTTCGTCATGGCAATGACGGAGAACGCGGATGATATGGCGATCGTGTCCAGCATCATCTCCCTCGCGCACGGGCTCGATCTGAATGTCGTTGCCGAGGGGGTCGAGACCGAGGAACAGCGGAAACTTCTGCGGCTCTTGCGATGCGATCAGATGCAAGGCTATCTCTTCAGCAGACCGGTTGCGAAGGATGAGCTGGAGAACTTATTGAGGAGCGAGCTGAGCAAAGCTGCTGCTGATCCGGCGGGGTCGTGCCCAAACCTCGAGTTTACCGAACGACGCCTCATCGGACGCACACCGGCGACCTGAAATTGATCTGCTTCTCGAGTCCGAGCGGTGCAAATACCGAGAGCGTTTTGTCGACGCCACCACGGCTACGCCCCGCTACACGTCCAAATTCGACACCTGCAGCGCGTTCTTCTCGATGAACTCGCGGCGCGGTTCGACGGCATCGCCCATCAGCGTCGTGAAGATATCGTCCGCGGCCACGACGTCCTCGATGCGCACCTGCATCAGCCGGCGTGTTTCCGGGTTGATGGTCGTGTCCCACAATTGGCTGGCGTTCATTTCGCCGAGGCCCTTGTAGCGCTGGATGCTCTGCCCCTTCTTGGCCTGTTCGAACAGCCAATTCATCGCGACCTTGAAGCTGGCCACGTCTTGCCGATCGTCGCCGCGCTGGATGTACGCGCCCGGCCCCATGAGATCGCTCAGGGTCTGGGCGAGTTCGGCGATGCGCAAGTATTCCGCGGAGTCGAAGAACTCGCGCGGGATGTGCTTCTCCGACGTCAGTCCGTGTTCGAAACGCTGCAGGTTGACGCGATGTCCACCGGCGGCCATGGTCTCGACTGTCACGCGATAGCGGCGCGACACGTCATCCAAGCCATTGAGCCGCTGCTCCAAATGGCGGGACCAATCGCGCAAGGCATCGATCCTGTCGAAAGATTCCGCACTGAGCACGGGGACGTACAGCAGCTGCTCGAGGAAGCGCTCATCATAGCGGCGCGCCCAGCGATGCACGATGGCCTGAACCTCGACGTATTTCCGCGCCAAGGACTCGAGACCGAGGCCGGACAGCGGCGGCGCTTCCGCGGTGACGTGCAGCGCCGCCCCATCGATGGCGGTGCTGAGCAGGAGCGCATTGAGCTCCAGGTCGTCCTTGACGTACGTTTCCTGCTTGCCTTTTTTCACCTTGTATAGCGGCGGTTGCGCGATGTAAATATGTCCGCGCTCGATGAGTATGGGCATCTGCCGGTAGAAGAACGTGAGCAGCAGCGTTCTGATGTGCGACCCGTCGACGTCGGCGTCGGTCATGATGATGATGCGGTGATAGCGCAGCTTGTCGACGTTGAAATCGTCTCGCCCGATGCCGCAGCCCAAAGCGGTGATGAGCGTGCCGACTTCGGCGGACGCCAGCATTTTGTCGAAGCGCGCCTTCTCGACGTTGAGGATTTTTCCCTTCAGCGGCAGGATGGCCTGGGTGCGCCGGTCGCGGCCCTGCTTGGCCGAGCCGCCGGCGGAATCTCCTTCGACCAGAAACATCTCCGAGAGCGCGGGATCCTTCTCCTGGCAATCGGCCAGCTTGCCCGGCAGGCCCGCGATGTCGAGCGCGCCTTTGCGCCGGGTCATTTCCCGCGCCTTGCGCGCCGCTTCGCGGGCGTAAGCGGCTTCGAGAATCTTGTTGACGATGGCGCGCGCCTCTTGCGGATGCTCGAGCAGAAACTCCTCCAAGCGTCCGGCGACCGCCGACTCCACCACGCCCTTCACTTCCGAGGACACCAACTTGTCCTTGGTTTGCGAAGAGAACTTCGGATCGGGCAGTTTCACCGACAGAATCGCGGTGAGGCCTTCGCGCGAATCATCGCCGGTGGTCTGGATTTTCTCTTTCTTGGCGGCGAGTTCTTTTTCGATGTAATTATTGAGCGTGCGGGTCAACGCCGCGCGGTAGCCCGCCAGATGCGTGCCGCCGTCTTTCTGCGGAATGTTGTTCGTGTAGCAATACATGCTTTCCTGGTAAGAGTCGTTCCATTGCATCGCGACTTCGACCTGGGTATTTCCGTCGCGGGTTTGAAACCACAGCACCGTGGGATGCACCGCGGTCTTGCTGCGGTTCAAGTGCGTGACGAAGGCCTTCAATCCACCCTCGTGCTGGAACACCTCGGTCTTCTCGTCGCGTTCGTCGTTCAACTCGATGCGGACGCCCGAATTGAGAAACGACAGTTCGCGCAGACGCTTGGCGAGCGTGTCGTAGTTAAACGAAATATTGGTGAAGATCTGCGCGCTCGGCTTGAATCGCAGAGTCGTGCCCCTCTCGTCGGTGTCGCTCACGGCGACCATCGGCGCTTGCGGCTCGCCCAGCCGATACTCCTGGCGATGCAGCTTGCCGTCGCGGCGGATATTCAACTCGAGAAAATCCGAGAGTGCATTGACGACGGAAACTCCAACGCCGTGCAAGCCTCCCGAGACCTTGTAGGAGCTGTCATCGAATTTACCGCCGGAATGCAGCACGGTCATGATGACCTCGGCTGCCGAGCGTCCCTCTTCGGCGTGGATGTCCACCGGGATGCCGCGGCCGTTGTCCGATACCGTGACCGACTCGTCGGCATGAATGGTTACGACCACGCGATCGCAGTGCCCGGCGAGAGCCTCGTCGATGGCGTTATCCACAACCTCGAAAACCATGTGATGGAGCCCGCTGCCATCGTCGGTATCGCCGATGTACATTCCGGGACGTTTACGAACCGCGTCGAGTCCCTTTAAGACTTTGATTTTACTGGAATCGTAGACGTCGCTGTCGGCCATGATGGATCCTGTTTTATGACCGCCTATTCTAGCAGTTTTTGGCCCGTTTAACGAATCCCGGCGGTGCGGAAAAACCTATCAAATCATTTAGTTGCAAACGCCGGCGAGAGATTCGGCGATGGCCGCGGGATGCTGGGACAGGAGGGCGCGGTACGCCGTGATTCACGGGGGGCGCGTCATTTTCCTAAGCCTTTGTTTATAAATGATTTATTCGACTTTGCGCGCGCGAATGTTCCACGTGGAACCAGGAACCAACTCAAGCCCTGGTCAGCATTCCGCGATCAATCCGATATTGCAATCCGGGGACGCCGAATTCGGAGAATTCCGGGTGCAGGGTGGTGACGATCAACTGAACCGACTGAGAAGAAACCTCACGAATCAACCCGGTAAGCCGCTCGTTGTCCAATTCCGCAGCGGGGTCATCAAGCAACAAGCTGGGCCGCACCGGCGAGTCTTGCGGGAACAACTTCACCTGCGCCATGAGCAGGGCCGCGGCCAGTAGTTTCTGCTGACCCCGAGAGATCCGGTCCTTAACGCTGACGTCGTCCAAACGGATTTGCAGCTCGGCACGGTGAGGTCCCACTTGGGTCGCCCCGCTTTCTTGATCGTGGACCAAGCTTTGTCGAAGCGCCTCCGACAAGCTCAGGTCGCGCGCCCAGCCGGACCGGTAAGCCATGGTCAACTCCATGCCGAGCAAATTGCGCGCAATAGTGGCCGCATGCCCCGCCAGCAGTCCGACGTACCGGGTGCGTGCCGACGACAGCAACTCTCCATAACGAACCACGTCGGCATCCCATGCCTCAGTGGCGGCGCGCGATTGCCGGGACTTGAGCGAGGCGTTCCTCTGTTTGAGAGCTTGTTGGTATCGCTGCCAGTCGGTGACGAAGTTTGGTTCCACGTGGAACACTCCCCAATCGAGGAATCGGCGCCGGCGTCCCGGACCTTCCTCAATCAAGCGATGAATTTCGGGGTCGATGATCTGGACTGGGAGCAACGGCGCCAACTCGGCGAGGGAGGCGACCTTGCTGCCTCCTAGCTTGGCCCGCATGCCGGTGGCAGATCCCTCCACCCCCAGGGCCACGCTTCGCTGAAAGGAGTCGACCTCACCAAAAACAACAAACCGGTCAGCGCCTCGCCGGATTAAATGCTCGAGCCGCCGCGTTCGAAACGACCGCCCGCGGCCGAGCACATACAACGCCTCCAGCAAGCTGGTCTTGCCGGAAGCGTTCGCCCCACTGATCAAGGTAAATCGAGGATCAAGATCCAGGGCCACCGACTGCAAGCAGCGGAAATCCGTTACTTGCACCCGGCGAAGTGTCACGCGTCAAAGCCTCATCGGCATGACGACATAGCGAGCCGAGGAATTGCCCGGTGAGCGAATCAGGCAGCTGCTGTTGCTATCGGTCAGGCCCAGCTCGACTTCTTGGCCATCAATCGCGGCAAGAGCATCCAGCAAGTAATTCACGTTGAAGCCCACTTCCAGGTCGGCACCGTCATATCCGACTTCGACCTCTTCCTCGGCTTCTTCTTGCTCGGGATTGTGCGCCTGCACGGTCACCACGTTCTTTTTCACGGTGACCCTGATGCCTCGATACTTTTCGTTCGATAGAATCGCCGTACGCTGCAACGCTTGACGCAAAATATCGCGATCCGCCTTGATGGCCGACGCGGGCGCGGCCGGAATCACGCGAGAATATTCGGGAAACCGGCCGTCAATTAGCTTCGAAGTGAAACGAACATCGCCGATTTGAGCGCGAACATGATTCGTACCGATGGCGAGCTCCGCGACTCCTTCGTCCGTCAGCACCCGCTGCAACTCAAGTACACCCTTGCGCGGCACGATCACTTGCTGCGAGTTTTTTGCCTTGCTCGCCAACGCCGTTTCACACAGCGCCAGACGGTGCCCATCCGTCGCCACCGCGCGCAGCACCAAGCCGTCGATTTCCAGCAGCATGCCGTTGAGGTAGTAGCGAACATCCTGCTGTGCCATGGAAAAGTGCGTCTTTTCCAGCAAACGCAGCAATTCCTTGCGAGGGACTTGGACGGTCTGCTGCGCATTGATGTCGTCGATCACCGGAAATTCGCCGGCGGGTAAGGTCGACAGGCTGAAGCGGCTGCGTCCGGCTTTGATGACGACCTTCTCACCTTCGACCGTCAAGGACACGGCAACCTTTTCTGGCAAGGCCCGCAAAATATCCAGAAATTTCCGGCCCGGAACCGTTATATCGCCGGCTTCCTGGACGGCTACTTCGGTAGAGGCCACCAGCTCGACTTCCAAATCGGTGGCGGTGATGAACAATTGCCCTTGGCGAACCCCGAGCAAAACATTTGCCAAAACCGGCATGGTCTGGCGCCTCTCGACCACCCCAATGACCGCCTGTAAGGGGGCCAACAATTTCTCGCGCTCGGCCGTCAATTTCATGGGAACACCCGTCTGACCAATCTTAGATTTAGATTCATAGATAAAGATAATTACTATGATTATGAAGCGGCCGTCTTTTCGGTATAACCCCTATAATCATATTGCAATCAATAGCTTACGTTAAAGGCAACCATACTGTCGAGCTGTTCGTCCAAGGCATAGAAGCTGTCATTCAATTGTGGATATCTTTATCCACAACTTCGTCCACAGGTTTTCCCATGCTATCCCGCCAGGGTTCTCAACAGGTTCATATAATCCTCGCCGATGCGCCGCTCAGACTCGCGTAACTCTTTGACCCGCCTACACGCATGCAGCACGGTGGTATGGTCGCGGCCGCCGAAAGCGTCCCCGATCTCCGGCAGGCTGTGGTTGGTCAATTCCTTCGCCAGTGCCATGGCCACCTGGCGCGGCCGAGCGATGGAACGGCTGCGGCGCTTCGACAGCAGTTCGGCAATTCTGATTTTGTAATATTCCGCGACCGTCTTTTGAATATTTTCGACGGCCACCAATTTTTCCTGCAGAGCGAGCACATCGCGCAGCGCCTCTTTCACCAAGTCGAGCGTAATGGGCCTGCCGGTGAACTCCGACGTCGCAACCACCCGCCGAAGCGCTCCCTCGAGTTCGCGAACGTTCGAGCGAATGCGCTTGGCGATGAAAAAGGCCACTTCTTCGGGCAAATCGACCAGCGCTGCCGCGGCCTTGCTCATCAAAATCGCCACGCAGGTTTCGAGTTCCGGCGGCTCGATCGCCACCGTCAGGCCCCAGCCGAATCGCGATTTCAAGCGCTCCTCGAGTCCGTCGACTTCCTTCGGGTAGCGGTCGCAGGTCAAAATTACCTGCTGGTGGCTCTCCAGCAGCGCGTTGAACGTGTGGAAAAATTCTTCCTGCGAGCGGTCCTTTCTGGCGAAGAACTGGATATCGTCGATCATCAGGGCGTCGAGCGAGCGATACGCGGTTTTGAAATCATTGATGGTGTTGTGCTGCAAGGACTTCACCATGTCGCTCACGAACCGTTCGCTGTGGACGTACGCTAGGCGCGCCTCGCAATTGCGCTCCTTCAGCTTGTTGGCCACCGCATGCATCAAATGGGTCTTGCCCAAACCCACGCCACCATAAATGAACAAGGGGTTGTATGCCTTGCCCGGATTGCCCGCCACTTGTATGGCAGCCGCCTTGGCGAGCTGATTGCTCTTTCCCTCGACGAAACTGTCGAATGTAAAATTCGGGTTGATCGGCGCGCCCAGCACGGACGGCGAGGGCCGGCGCATCCGCGCGGCAGCGCCGCCGGCCGGCTCATGGGTGCCGTTGACCGCCACGACGGGGGCGGCGATGCCGGCCCGCGTACCCACATCGAGCACGACCTCGGGAACCGGTTCCTCCGCGAAGGCCCTGACCAGCTCCTTGATGCGCGGCAATGAATTCTGGCCCAACCATTCGATGACATACCGGTTCGGCGCCAGTAATCTGAGCTCACCGTCGGCCTGAATGGCCTGCAGGGGCCTCACCCACGTGTTGAACTGCTGCTCCGGGAGTTCGCTCTCGAGCACTCGCAGACAGCGGTTCCATAGCGACTCCGGCAAGAGCGCTCTCCTGAGGCGTAAAGACAACGGGGCAGAACAAACGAAAGGGCAGGGAGTCTAGCTCCAACTTGGTGGGGCGTCTATTGACACATCCATGCCCGCTCAGTACCCTTGCCGCCTTTCGTAAATCTCCCAATCCATTGATTTGGCCCGTGGTTTTTGTTCGAGTTGCGCTATGAAACGTACTTTCAACCCCAGTAATTTACATCGAGCCCGTACCCACGGTTTTCGCGCGCGCATGGCCACCAAGAGCGGACGCCGATTGCTGGCCCGCCGCCGTGCGAAGGGCCGCAAGCGCCTCTGTCCTTGACCCAAGCATTCGGGACTGTCTAACGATCCGTAAACTGACGTTCGAGCCGCGCAAGCGTTTGCATCAGCCGGCCGAATTTCGCGAAGTGAAGCGGCGCGGCAGAAAGTTTGCCGATGCATTTTTCAGTTTGCTGGTCCTGGCCAATCATGAAACCTATCCTCGATTGGGTTTGAGCATAGCGACACGAACCTTCGGCACGGCAGTCGCACGCAATCGCATCAAGCGCCTCACACGCGAGTCCTTTCGTTTGAATCAACACTCCTTGCCGCCGGTCGATGTCACCGTCTCCGCGCGAGATGCTGCACGTCAGGCCAATGCCGGTGAATTGCGTGCGAGCCTCGACAAGCATTGGAAGACGATCACTCAAAAATGCTGAAGCCGCGCCGAATCTTGCTGTGGATGATCCGCGGTTACCAGCTCGGGTTGAGCCCGATGCTCGGCCCTCGTTGCCGTTTCTATCCGAGCTGTTCCTGCTACGCCCATGCCGCAATCGAACGCCACGGCGCCATGCGCGGTTCATGGCTCGGTGTTCGCCGCCTCCTACGCTGCCATCCTTTCAACGAAGGCGGCTACGATCCCGTGCCGGAAAAGAGAATGATCAATGCCTAACACCCGCATTCTCCTCTGGTTCGCACTCGCCGCGGTCCTGTTCTACAACTATCAGGCGTGGATGCATGACTATCAAACGCCGGCCGGGCTGACAGGCCAGAGCGCCGCGGGCTCCGCGGCTGCCGGCAGCACTCTTGGCGACTCCCTGCCGCAAGCCGCGAGTTCCGCCGCCTCTCCCGCTGCTCCCGCGCCTGGTACCGCAACACAGGCGCCCGCCGCCGCCGACACCAAGTCCGCCGCCGATGCTTTCGCCGCACCGCCGCCTGCCATCGCGCCCGCCGGGGCACCGACCGCCCAAGATGCGGCGCCGTCGCCGTCGTTGCACGTCACCACCGATGTGCTCGACGTCGTCATCAATCTGAAGGGCGGCGAACTCGACCAAGCCGACCTGGTGCAATATCCGCAGCGCAAAGATACGCCGCACGTGCCGGTCAGGCTGCTGAGCCGCGAACCGCCCGCTTCCCTGTATTTATTGCAGACCGGCCTCATCGGCGGCGCAGGCGAAGCGGCCCCCACGCATTTGGCGACGTGGACCTCGGCGGAAAAATCCTTCGTGCTTGCCGACGGTGCCAAGGAGCTGCGCGTGCCTTTGACCTGGAGTGACGGTCAGGGCCTCGCCGTGACCAAGACCTTCGTTTTCACGCGGGGCCTGTATTCCATCGACCTGACCTACGACGTGCAGAATACCGGCACGACGCCGCGCAAGCTGGCGCCGTATTCGCAGTTCCTGCGGCACTGGGAGCATGCCTCGCGTTCGTACTTCGACGTGGAGACCTACTCCTTCAAAGGTCCCGCGGTGTACGACGGTGCGAAATCCCACGACCTCAACGTCGAAAGCGACACCGACAGCAAGTTCTCCGAGACGGTCACGAATGGCTGGCTGGCTTCGCTGCAGCATCAGTTCGTATCGGCCATCGTACCGGCCGCCGATCAGCCTTTTAAGTATCAGCTGCAGGTTCGCGACAAGGAATATCTGTTGAGCGCCACCGGCCCGGCCACCGAGATCGCTCCCGGCGCCAAGGCGCAAATTCACGAAAAACTCTTCGTCGGGCCGAAGCTTCAGTCGCAGCTGGTGGCCACGGGCCCGCATCTGGAGCGCACCGTCGACTTCGGGATCTTGACCGTCCTCGCGCAACCGCTGTTCGCGGCCCTCAACTGGGTGCACGGACTCATCGGCAATTGGGGCTGGTCGATCATCATCGTCACCGCCCTCATCAAGTTGATTTTCTATCCTTTGAGCCAGGCGAGCGGCCGCTCGATGGCCAAGATGCGCACGGTCGCGCCGCGCATGAAGCAGATCCAGGAGACGTTCAAGGACGACCGGGAAAAACTCGGCCGCGCCATGATGGAGCTGTACAAGAAGGAGAAGATCAATCCATTGGCGGGCTGCCTGCCCATGCTGGTGCAGATCCCTTTCTTCATTTCCTTTTATCGAGTGCTGCTCGAGAGCGTGGAAATGCGCCAGGCCCCCTTCCTGCTGTGGGTCAATGACCTCTCCTCGCGTGATCCCTACTTCGTGCTGCCGTTGCTGATGGGCGCCGCGATGTTCGCGCAGTTCAAGCTGAATCCCGCGCCGCCCGATCCCATGCAGGCGAAGATCATGCAGTTCATGCCGCTGGTGATGACCGGCATGATGGCCTGGTTCCCATGCGGCTTGGTTCTTTACTGGCTGACCAATACGCTGCTGACCATCGCGCAGCAGTGGCGCGTCAACCAGGTGGTTGAAGCCGAGGCCTCCAAGCAGCGAGCGTAAGCTTTGCCGTGAGCTTGCCCGACACCATCATCGCCATCGCCAGCGCTCCGGGGCGCGGCGCGGTCGGGGTCATCCGAATATCGGGTTCATTGGTGCCGCGCATAGCGGCCGATGTTTTGGGTCAGCTTCCGGCGCCACGGCATGCGCGGCTGTCGAGCTTTCTCGACGCGCAAGGCCGGAGCCTGGACGAGGGCCTGGCCCTGTATTTTCCGGCGCCCGCCTCGTTCACCGGCGAACACGTCCTGGAGCTTCAGGGCCACGGCGGCGCACTGGTGCTCGACCTGGTGTTGAAGCGGCTCCTCGAACTTGGCTGCCGCATGGCGCGGCCCGGCGAGTTCAGCGAACGGGCATTTCTCAACGGCAAGATCGACATCGCCCAGGCCGAAGCGATCGCCGATCTCATCGATGCCGGCACCTCGGCCGCCGCGCGCGCCGCGGTGCGCTCGATGCAGGGGGAATTCTCCGCGCGCATCGCCGGATTGAAGGCGCAGATCACGGGGCTTAGAGCCTACGTCGAGGCCGCCATCGACTTTCCCGACGAGGAGATCGATTTTCTGTCGGACAAGGCGCTGGGCGAGCGGCTTGCCGCCGTGTTCGGCGAAATGGAGTCGATTTCCTCGGCGGCGCGCCAGGGCGCGATGCTCCGGGAGGGACTGAACGTCGTGATTGCCGGAAAAACGAATGCCGGCAAGTCCAGCTTGATGAACAAACTCGCGGGGGAAGAAATCGCCATTGTCACGGATATGCCGGGGACCACCCGCGATGTCCTGCGCCGGCCCATGCACCTCGACGGCCTGCCCTTGAACCTGGCGGATACGGCCGGCCTGCGCACCCCGGGCGATGTGGTCGAGGCCGAAGGCGTGAGACGCGCGCGAAGCGAAATCGCGAATGCCGACCGGATTTTATATGTGCTCGACGCGGGGGCTGCCGGCGCCGGCGGCATGGCCGGCTCCGCCGGTGCCCCTGGCGCCGCGGGCATGGCTGGGGAGCTCGAGGGAGAGCGATGGACGGAATTGGAGGCGCTGCCGCCCGGCATCCCGGTCACCCTGGTCTTCAATAAAATCGACTTGAGCGGCACACCGGCACACCTCGATGAGGTTGCGGATCCCCCGCGGGTTTTCTTGAGCGCCCGCACGGGGGATGGGTTGGACCTGCTGCGCAGCCATTTGAAAGCGGCCGCCGGCTATCAGGAAGCCGAGTCCGGCGCTTTCGCCGCACGGCGCCGCCATCTCGATGCCTTGGGCCGGGCGCGGCAGCATGCGCAGAATGCCGCGGACACCTTGAGCAGCACTCGCGCCTTCGAACTGTTCGCCGAGGATCTGCGCCTCGCGCAGCGCAGCTTGGGCGAAATCACCGGGGAATTTACCAGCGAGGATCTGCTCGGCGAGATCTTCGGCAGTTTTTGTATCGGGAAGTGAGAGCCGGTCGGGATCGGACACCGGCTCGGTGGAATCCTAGAAGCTTTGCTCGGGGCGCTTCAATTCCGTCATGTCGGTATCGGTGGAGCGTGCGAGGCGGGCGCTCACGCCGAGAGTGGCGAGGATGGCGACGGTCGCAACGGCGGTGATCACGGGGTAATGCCAGAAGAGCCAAAGCATGGTGCCGGCGGACAGCGCCAGGATGGCCAAAAGCACGGTTATATTCGCGCCCGCGCGCGACGAGTCGGTCATGCCAGCTTCCCCCGTTTGGATCGGTCAAACGAATTCCGACCCACGTTATACAGGGTGCGTTGCTAAACGACCATATAGTAAAGACCCCTAACGCGTTCTAGCTCAATTCGCTGACACGCTCATCCGAGCATGGTCTCGCGCCGCCAGTGGCGGGCGGTCAGCACCATGAGCACTATACTCAAGGCGAGGGAAACCGCGCCGGACACGCAGACGTCAACCACCGCGATGGGCTCATCCTTGAGCACGCTGGTCATCAGCAGGTGCTGGCTCAACGAGGGGATGAACATCAGGGAACGATGCGTTTTGAGCGAGTAAATGCTGGCAAAGGCGATCGGCAGCGTGGGCACCAGCAGCACCGTGGTCAGATAGGTCTGCGCCTCGCGGTAGCTGCGCGTGAACGAGGCCACGAAGGTCATGAGGGCGGCGCCCAGGGGCACGAAAGGCAGGCAAATCGCGAAGAAGATCAGCGCCGTCCCCGCCCCCAGGTTGGCGCTCATGCCGAGCCGTTCCAAGGGCACGAAGCGGAATATGCAGACGAAAGCCGTGAGGCTCAATGCCAGCGAAATGCACATGTAGGCGCAGGTGGCGAGAATCTTGCCGCCCACCAGGATGGAGCGTGCCACGGGCAAGCTCAGGAGGGCCTCCAAAGAACCCCGCTCCCGCTCTCCCGCCGTGGAGTCGATAGCGAGATACAGTCCACCCATCAAGACCGCAAACAAGACGAAATAGGTCATGAAACCCAGCACCACGACGGCACGACCGGTCGGCGTCGCGACGTCGATGTCGTTGACCGCCACCGGCACGGCAAGCAGGGGATTCACTCCCCTGGCCTGCAGTCTCAATTGAGCGATGGTGCTGGCGTAGCCGCCCAAGACGACCTTGGCCCGCTCCGCGCTCTTGCGGGTTTGAGAATCGGCGCTGTCGGCGACCAGCAGCAAGGGTGCGGGCGCCGCCGCGGTGAACCGCGCGCCGTATTCTTCGGGAACGATCAGCACGACCTGGGCCGTGCCGCCGCGGACGGCCGCCCGCGCCTCATTCTCCGACAGGTTCGCCCTCGTCAACTTGACGCCCTGGGCTTCGAGATAGTTCGTCAGCCCCGGTGCATGGGCGCTGCCCGATATGGTGAGCCGCAGCGGCTCGTCGGCCTCGAACACGCTTTGATCGAGCATGCGCGACACCATGAGGCCGAACAGCATGGGTCCGAACAGCGGGCCGAACAGCAGCGCCGACAGCAGAGTGCGGCGGTCGCGCAGGTTTTCCAGAAATTCCTTGCCGAACACGGTGAGCAGCGCGTGCATTCAGCTGACGCCTTCGGTGCCGCCGAGCACCTGCAGAAACGCCTCTTCCAGCGAGGCGGCGCCGCTGCGTTCGCGGATCGACTGGACGGTTGCGTCCGCCAGGACCTTGCCGTGGCCGATGATGACCACGCGGTCGCAGAGCGCGGCGACCTCCTGCATGACGTGCGAGGAAAACAGCACGCAGCGGCCTTGAGTTTTCAGGGTGAGCAGCATGTCGCGCAAATTGCGTATCGCCATTACGTCGAGCCCGTTGGTGGGCTCGTCGAGCACGATATTGCCAGGATCGTGTACCAGCGCCCGCGCGAGCGCGACCTTGATGCGCTGGCCCTGCGAAAATCCCTTGGCGCGCCGGTCGATGAAGGCGTCCATGTCGAGGATGCGGGAGAGTTCGGCGATGCGCGGCCGCAGCCGCGCATCGCCGATTCCCTGCAGCGCACCGAAATACCGGATGTTTTCGCGCGCGGTCAAATTTCCATACAGGCCCGCGGCGTGCGGCAGGACGCCCAAGTGAGCGCGGGCTTTGGAGGTCTCGCCGCGGATGTCGATGCCGTCGATGCATGCCCTGCCGCTGTCGGGCGTCAGCACCCCGTACAGCATGCGCAGACAGGTCGATTTGCCGGCGCCGTTGGCGCCCAGAATGCCGGTGATTTCACCGTCGCGCGCCATGAAAGACACGCCGCGCACCGCGTCGATGGCGCCGAATCGTTTGCTCAAATTCGACGCTTCTATCATGGCGCAGGCCCCGTCATGCTCACGAAGAACGGCGCCGGGCGGTGCCCTTCGAGACAAGCCGCGTCGAGGCTCTCGGGTGCCGCAGAGTCCAAAAATTCCGCCATGAGACGCGGGACACAGCCTGTCGCCAACTGGCCGTGCCCCTCCCCGCTCAAAACCAGATGCCGGTGCCGCGCGAATCCGAGTGCCGCGCGTTCGGCATCGGCGGGCGGCGTCACCGGATCGGCCTCGCCCGACAACAGCAGCGTCGGGATGTCGCTGCGCAGCGGCGCATGCAGATCGGGATCGACCGCGCCGCGCGGCCACAGTTTGCAGATCTCGAGCAGGGCATCGAGTTGTTCGGCGCCCAAGTAGGTTCGCGAAATCACGGTCTCATCGGCGGCGCCCGCGGGGAAGAACGGCACGTCCTCGCTGCAGACCACGCTGTTCTGCATGCCGCTCGCGAGCTGGTCGCTGACCTGGCGGGCGGTCATGATGGTTTGCGCGGCCAGCGGCGCAAAGGCGCCTTCGGCGGCCCGATGAATCAGCGTGGGCAGCAAGGAGGCCTGCGTCGAGCTATAGGAGAGAAACCGCAGGCTGGCGCTCAGCACGCTGCGGTTGAAATCCATCTTGAACGGCAAATCGCTGTTCGGATCATCGAGGGTCAGCGCCGATTTCTGCGGTCCGAATTGACGCCGCAGGCCATCGAGTTCCTGTGCCAATTTTGGATAGGCCGCGGAGCAATCCTTGGATCCGGCGCAGCGCGCGACGATGAGGTCGAGAGCACGTTGTCCGTCCATCGGAGTCTCGGGTCCGATCGCCTGTTCCGGATAAGTGACTCCATCCAGTATCACCGCATGAATCGAGGCGGGATGGCGGCGCATGTAGAGCTGCGCCACGCGGGTTCCGTAGGAGGCGCCGTAGAGATCGACGGCCGCATAACCCAAGGCGCGGCGCGCCGCCTCGAGGTCGGCGACGGCGGCACCGCTGGTGTAAAACCGCACGCGGTCGCCGTACTTTTGAAGACAGGCCAGGGTGGCCTGCCGCAGCGCCGGCATGACGTCGTCTCCGGCCCGCCAGTCGTCCGGATAATCGCAGATCAGCGGCGCGGACTTGCCGGTGCCGCGTTGATCGACGAGCACGATATCGTGGTTGCGATTGATGCGCGCGAAGGCGCCGGCGAAGCTCGCGTACATCGCCGTGGCGCCCTGGCCCGGGCCGCCCGCCAGCAGGAATAACGGCGCCGCCGCCGCGCGCCGGTTGAGCGCGGGGATGACCGCAATGCGCAGGCCGATGGACGCGCCGCCGGCTCGCGATCGATCTTCCGGTACTTCGAGAACACCGCAACGCGCCGCAATCGACGCCAGCCGCAGGGGATGCTCCAGGCGGCATTCATGCAGAGGCAACCGAGTGCCCGGCGTCGCGGCAGCCGTCGCCGGGCGCGTGGCCGCGATGGACGCGGGGGCGGCCGTTGCCGGGGGCGCTGCTGCACTCGCCGCGGCAATGATGGGCGCGACGCCCGGGTGCAGGCAAACGCAAATCCCCAAGGCGCCGATCAGCACCGCTCTTACCACAGGCCGCATGCGAATCTCCGATTTGTGCCGATTGTAGGGGATTCGCTACCTCTCCGAGCCCGCGGCTTGGTAGATTTGCGGCCCAGTTCGTTTTTACCTGAAGGTTGCCATGAGCGTTATTCGCGAAGCCGACGTGATAGCGGGTGTTGCCGATGCCCTGCAATACATTTCCTACTATCACACGCCGGATTTCATCCGCGCCATGGGCCGCGCCTACGACATGGAGCAAAGTCCGTCCGCCCGCGATGCGATCGCGCAAATTCTGACCAATTCGCGCATGTGCGCCGAAGGGCATCGGCCCATATGCCAGGACACGGGCATCGTGGTGGTGTTCGTGCAGGTGGGTATGGGCGTGCACTGGGACGCGACGCGCGATCTTGCGGCGATGATCAACGAGGGCGTGCGCCGGGCCTATCTCGATCCCGGAAACAAGCTGCGCGCGTCCATCGTCGCCGACCCCGCGTTCAAGCGATCGAACACCCGCGACAATACGCCGGCGGTGATCCACACCGAATTCGTGGCCGGCGAGAACGTCGACATCACCGTGGCCGCGAAGGGCGGCGGCTCGGAAAACAAATCGCTATTCGCCATGCTGAATCCTTCGGATTCGGTTGCCGACTGGGTGCTGGAGTGCGTGCCGGAGATGGGCGCGGGCTGGTGCCCGCCCGGGATGCTGGGCATCGGGATCGGCGGGACCGCCGAGAAGGCCATGCTGTTGGCGAAGAAATCCTTGATGGAGCCCATCGACATCGGCGAGCTGATTGCACGCGGCCCGAAAACCCAGCTGGAAGAACTGCGCTTGGACATATACCGGCGCGTCAATGCGCTCGGCATCGGGGCACAAGGCCTCGGCGGCTTGACCACCGTTCTCGACGTCAAAATCTTGGACTACCCCACGCATGCCGCCTCCCTGCCCGTGGCCGTGATTCCCAATTGCGCGGCGACCCGCCACATTCACTTCACGCTCGACGGTTCGGGTCCGGCGCTCCTGGAGCCGCCGAACCTCGACCTCTGGCCCAAGGTGCAGTGGACGGCGGATGCCGCCGCACGCCGGGTTTCGCTCGACGGTCTGAAGCGAGAGGAGATCGCGCAGTGGAAACCGGGCGAGCGCCTGCTGCTGTCGGGCAAGCTCTTGACCGGCCGGGACGCCGCGCACAAGCGCATTTGCGCCCTGCTGGAAGCGGGCAAGCCGCTGCCGGACGGTCTTGATTTCACCGGTAGAGTCATTTACTACGTGGGACCCGTCGATCCCGTGGGCACCGAAGTCGTGGGGCCGGCGGGTCCAACCACCGCGAATCGCATGGACCGGTTTACCGATACCATGCTGGAGAAGGCGGGTCTTCTGGCGATGGTCGGGAAAGCCGAACGGGGCTCCGACACCGTCGAGTCCATTCGCAGGCATCGTTCGGCCTATTTGATTGCCGTGGGCGGGGCGGCCTTTCTGGTTTCCAATGCCATCCGGGGCAGCCGCATCGTGGCGTTCCCGGAACTCGGCATGGAAGCGGTCTACGAATTCGACGTGCGCGACATGCCGGTCACGGTCGCGGTGAGTTCGGACGGCGTGTCCGTGCACGAGACCGGACCCAAGGCTTGGGCGGGTAAATTCGCCGGCATTCCGGTCGCGGTCGAGTAGAGTACGCCTCATGCGTTTCGGCACCGAATATGGAGTGATCGTGATCGGCGGCGGCCATGCGGGCACCGAGGCCGCGCTGGCGGCTGCGCGCATGGGCCAGCGCACTTTGCTGCTGACGCACAATATCGAAACACTGGGGCAGATGAGCTGCAATCCGGCCATCGGCGGAATCGGCAAGGGTCACCTGGTCAAGGAAATCGATGCCCTGGGCGGCGCCATGGCCGCCGCCGCCGACCAGGCCGGCATTCAGTTCCGCACCTTGAACGCCAGCAAGGGACCGGCTGTCCGTGCGACGCGCGCGCAAGCCGACCGGCAACTGTACAGGCGCGCCATCCGCCGCATTCTCGAGAACCAGCCGAATCTGACCTTGTTCCAACAGGAAGCCGCCGACCTCATCCTCAAGGGCGGATGCGTGGTGGGAGTCAGCACGCAGAGCGGCATCGAGTTTCGCGCGCGCGCCCTGGTCCTGACCGTCGGTACATTCCTGGGCGGCAAGATCCACGTGGGTTTGGAGAGCCACGCCGGCGGCCGCGCCGGCGACCCGCCCTCGATCAGCCTTGCGGCGCGCCTGCGCGAACTTAACTTGCGGGTCGGGCGCCTGAAGACGGGCACGCCGCCGCGCATCGACGGGCGCAGCATCGATTACTCGGCCCTGCGCGAGCAGCACAGCGACGATCCGCGGCCGGTGTTCTCCTATTTGGGAACTCGCGCCTCGCACCCGAGACAGCTGCCCTGCCACATTACGGCCACCAACGAGCGCACCCACGACATCATCCGCGCGGCCACCGCCCGGTCGCCCCTGTTCACGGGTGCTATCGAGGGTGTGGGTCCGCGCTATTGTCCTTCGGTGGAAGACAAGGTCGTGCGGTTCGCGGACAAGCGCTCGCATCAGATCTTCGTCGAACCCGAAGGTCTCGACACGCATGAGATCTATCCCAACGGCATCTCCACCAGCCTGCCTTTCGACGTGCAGCAGGAATTCGTGCGCACCATCCTGGGCTTCGAGCGGGCGCATATCACCCGGCCGGGATACGCCATCGAGTACGATTTCTTCGATCCGCGCGATCTCAAGCACAGCTTGGAGTGCAAGCTGCTGAGCGGACTTTTTTTCGCCGGCCAGATCAACGGCACCACGGGGTATGAAGAAGCGGCCGCTCAAGGGCTGCTGGCCGGATGCAATGCGGCGCTGTCGGCGGACGGCCGCGAGGCCTGGTGGCCGAAGCGCAGCGAAGCCTATATCGGCGTGCTCGTCGACGATCTGATCACGCGCGGCGCGCCGGAGCCCTACCGGATGTTCACCAGCCGCGCGGAATATCGGCTGACGCTTCGGGAAGACAATGCGGATCTGCGGCTGACGGCACGGGGCCGGGAACTTAGGCTGGTCGACGATGCCCGCTGGTCATTCTTTGAGCGCAAGCGCGACGCCGTCGCCGGCGAGATGTCGCGGCTGGCGGCGGCGGTGGTGCAGCCCGGCGACGTGGACGCAGGCCTCGCCGTGAAGCTCGGCTCGCCGCTGCTGCGCGAGGCGCATGCCTTGGATCTGTTGCGCCGCCCCGAACTGGCTTACGACGATCTGGCCTTCGTTGCGCCTCGGAGCGCGGCGGGGGATGAGGAACCCGATGACGGTTGGCGCGGCGACGAACGGTTGAACGAGCAGGTGAAACTGCAGATCGACGTGCAGGCGAAGTACTCGGGCTATCTGAAGCGGCAGAACGAGGAAATCGAACGCCAGCTGCGCCACGAAGAACTGCGCCTGCCCGAGAACATCGACTACGCCGACGTCAACGGATTGTCGAACGAAGCGCGCCAGAGCCTGCGCGACGTACGTCCGGAAACTCTCGGCCAGGCGGCGCGCATCCCAGGGCTGACACCCGCGGCCGTCTCTCTGCTGCTGGTTCATCTCAAGAAGCGCGACCGCGCCGCTTGAACTTTAGCGCCGCGCCGCAGCGCTTGCAGGGTCGCTCGCTCCGGGTGCTGCTGGTGTCGGCAGCGGCGGCGGGCGCCGCGTTGCTGATGGCGACCCTGGCGGGGTGCGACACCGCGAATTCACCGTCGATGCAGCTCGTGGTGCTGCGCCGTGGCAACGGCGCCGAGCCCGAAAGTCTCGATCCCCACGCCGCTCGGTCAGAGGCCGCGCTCACCGTATTGCGCGATGTGTACGAAGGCCTGACCGAAGTCGGGCCGGACGGTACGCCGGTGCTGGCCGCCGCCGACCGGTGCGAGGTTTCGGCGGACGGCCTGACGTATCGATTCCATTTGCGCACTGAAGGTCGATGGTCGAACGGCGAGCCGGTCGTGGCCGAGGACTTCGTGGCCGCCTGGCGCCGTTTGCTCGACCCGCGAACCGGCGCGCAGTACTCGCAACTGTTGGCACCCGTGCAGGGTGCGCAGGAAATTGCCTCCGGCCGAGCCGCTGCCGCAACCTTGAACGCGCGCGCCGCCGATGCGCAAACGCTGCTGGTGCAGCTCAAACGCCCGACCCCGTATTTCCTGGCTATATTGAGCCACCCGGCGACGTTTCCCATCAATCGCACGATGCTGGCGCGAGGTGCCCGCGGCTTCGCCAAACCGGGAATGATGGTGACGAACGGCGCGTTCGTCCTGACGCGTTGGGATTTCGGTTCCCACCTGGTCGCGGTCCGCAACCGCCATTACTGGAACGACGCCGCCACCCGGATCGACGGGGTCGAGTACTACTCCATGACGGAACCGGCGATGGAGCTTCGCGCCTTCAGGTCAGGCGCGCTGGATCTCACATCCACCATACCGTCGGCCCAATTTTCCTGGGTCAAGGAGCATATGGGCGCGCAGCTGCACGTGGCGCCGCAGCTGGGTGTGTACTATCTCGGGCTGAACCTGCGCCGGGCGCCGTTCGCCGCTGCGAGACCGCTGCGCCGCGCCTTGTCGATGGTGATCGATCGGGAACGGCTGGTGCAGGCGGTGACGGCGACGGGCGAGGCCGCGGCCTATACCTTCGTGCCGCCGGCCACTCATGGCTATTCGCCGCCGCTGCCGGAGTACGCGAGCTGGCCCATGCCGCGGCGCATCGCCGAAGCGCGGCGATTGCTGGCGGATGCCGGGCTACTGCAATCGCCGCCGGCGGTCGAGCTGCGCTACAACAGCAGCGAGCTGCACGGGCGCATCGCAGTGGCGGTGGCGAGGATGTGGAAAGAGGCCCTGGGATTGGACACTTCGCTGCGCGCGGAGGAGTTCAAGGTGCTGCTGCAGGATATCGACCGCGGCGACGCCACCCAGGTATTTCGCGCCAGCTGGCTGGCGGATTACGACGACGCCTACGGCTTTCTGCAGGTGCTGCAAAGCGGCTTCGGCATCAACTTGCCGCGCTACTCCAATGCCGACTATGACGCGCTTCTCGCGCGCGCGGCCGATGAAACCGATGCCGGCAGCCGCCGCGCACTGCTGCAGAACGCCGAAGCGCTGATGCTGGCCGACCAACCGCTCATTCCGCTCTACTTCTATGTCGCGAAGCACCTGGTGAGTCCGCAGGTGCGCGGTTGGCGGGATAACCCCCTGGACGTCGTCTACAGCAAGCAACTCGCGAAAAATCGTGTTCAAATCGGTGCCCTGACCGACTGACCCCGAGGGTTCGAGCGCATGACGGATTTCTACGATTTTCAGGTGCGGGGCCTTGACGGCAGCGACAACATTCTCGAGCCGCTGCGCGGCAAGGTGACGCTGGCGGTGAACGTCGCCAGCAAGTGCGGCTACACGCCGCAATACGCGGGCCTGGAGGAGCTCCACCAGGAACTGAAGGACCGGAATTTCACCGTGGTGGGTTTTCCCTGCAACCAGTTCGGCGCCCAGGAGCCGGGAACGGCGGCGGAGATCTCGAGTTTTTGTTCGCTCACCTATGGGGTGAGCTTTCCCTTGGCGGAGAAGATCGACGTCAACGGCGCTCACCGGCATCCTCTGTATGCTTGGTTGACAGCCAAGGAAAACGGCTTTCCCGGCGACATCGGCTGGAATTTCGAGAAATTCCTGATCGGCCGCGACGGCCGGGTGGCGTGCCGATATCCGTCGGGCATGAAGCCGACGGACCCGACCTTTCTGCAGGATTTGGCCGATGTTCTGTAGCGCACTCACGCCGGCAAATCGAGGCGGCGCGCTCAAGCGAGTGGCATTTTGGCCTCCCACTCTTTAACATCAGCGCACTATTTGAATCCCGCGGCGGAGAACTAGATGCTTTCTCGATTGAACGGCCTGGCGTGGCTTGCGAGCACGGCGTTGAGCTTGGGTTGGTCCATGAGTGCCCATGCGGCCGGCGATCCGGCTGTCGGCGAGAAGAAGTTCTATACCTGCTACGGGTGCCATGGCATCGAGAATTATCGAAACGCCTACCCGGACTACAGCGTTCCCAAGCTGCGCCACCAGCAGGCCTCGTACATCGTCGCCGCGCTGCAGGAGTACCGCAGCGGCGAGCGGCCGCATGCCACCATGCATGCGCAAGCCGCATCGCTGTCCGACCAGGACATGCAGGACATCGCCGCCTATCTGCAAGGCTCCGAGGCGGCCAAGCCGAGCGCCGCCGCGAATGCCAAGCCCCCGAAGCAGGTCGCCGCCTGCATCGCCTGCCACGGTGAGACTGGTTTGGGCGTCGACCCGCCGATGACGCCGAGGCCGGCCATCATCGCGGGCCAGCACGTCGATTACCTCGAGCAGGCGCTCACCGCCTACCGCAACGGCCGCCGCAAGAACGTCGTCATGGATGGAATGGCGCAGCTGCTCACCAGCGACGAGGACGTGAAAATCGCGGCGGCGTATTTTGCGAGCCAGCCTTCGCCGCTGGTCTCGGCCAAGACCGACAGCAAATAGGCGCGCTTACGCGCGGATAGGCGCGGGCGGACGGCGCCGTACATTCGCTGCGCCGGGTCTATTGAGAGAGGCTGGTCAGGAATTCCGCGAACGCGGCGTAGTAGGCATCGCGGTTCTGCTTTTTCCGAAAGCCATGGCCTTCGTCGCGGGCCTGCAAGTACCAGACATTGCCGCCCTTGCTGCGCAAGCGGTTGACGAGCTGATCGGCTTCGCTCGACGGCACCCGCGGGTCGTTCCTGCCCTGCACGATGAGCAAAGGCTTTGAAATGCGCTCCGCATTCGTCAGCGGCGAAATGCGCCGCAGGTAGGCGCGCATATCGGGATCGCGTTCGTCGCCGTATTCGGCGCGGCGCTGATTCTGGCGGTAGGGTGCTGTGTTGGTCAAAAAGCTCACGAAGTCGGTGATACCGGCGACTTCCACGCCGCCGCGCAGCCGCTCGCTGAAGTCGACCATGGTGGCGAGCGCGAGATAGCCGCCATAGGAGCCGCCGGCAACCACCACGCGCTTCGCGTCGAAAGCATTCTGCAGACTCAGCCACACGAGCAGCGCGCCCACATCTTTCACCGCGTCTTCGCGCCGCATGCCGTTGTCGAGCGCGAGATAGGTCTTTCCGTATCCGGAGGAGCCGCGCACGTTCGGAGCGACCACGGCGAAGCCCAGTTCATTGACCACATATTGCAGCCACGGATCGAAGCCCGGACGAAACTGGGATTCGGGGCCGCCGTGCAGGACGATCAGCACCGGATGCGGCCCCGGACTTACCGGCTCGTACACATACGCAGGCAGCGGGCGCGCCCGGCCATCCACCCGGTCGAAGGTGGGAAACTGCACCAGCCGCGGCGTCGTGAATTTCGCGAGATCGACCGCGCCCGCTTCGCTGTGGGTCCAGGCCTCCACTCGATTGGCCGGGATGTCGAAAACATAGGCGTCGCGCGGCCGATTGGGTGCGGCGAAACCGAAGGCGAGACGGCTGCCCTGGGCGTCGAAGCTCAAGGATTCGATGATGCCCGCCGCCGGCAGCTTGGGGGGGATCAGATCCTGATGGGCACGCAGATCGAGCACATTGAGCTTGTCCGTGCCGGCTTCGTTGCTGGTGAAGGCCAGATAGTGGCCATCGCGCGAAATCGCCAGCGCTTCGATGTCCCAGGGCAGGCGGGCGGAAATGACCGTTTTCTCGCCGGTGAAAAGGTTGACGTAGCGCAGCTGCGCAAACTCGGCGTCGCGGTCCGAGATCAGATAAACGCCCTGGCCGTCGCGCGAAAATTTCGCGCCGGCGATGCCGACCTTGCCCGGACCAGGCTCCACTTCGCGTTTTTGCCCCGAGCTCAAATCGACCACATACAGATAGGCTTCGGAGATCGACAGGTACTTGAGCACCAGCAGCTTGCGGTCGTCGGGCGACCAGTCGAGCGGAAACCACGCGCCGGGGCCGCCGTCGCCCGTGACCGCGAGGTGCGGCAGAGTGCCGGTCTCCGGTTCGACGACATCGATGTCGTAGCTCACGCCGTCGCGGGCCGTAGTGAAGAAGGCGACTTCCCGGCCGGCGTTCGACCACAGGGGGCTGCCGTTCCGGGATTTGCCGTCAGTCAGCAATTTGGCGGTGGGTTCGCCCAATCTCTGGTAGTAGAGTTGGGCTTTCTCGTCGCCGCCCACATCCTTGAGATAGACATAGGCGCTGCGGCCGGGATCGGGTGAGAATTCGGCCTCGGTGATCGGCTCGTGCAGAAAGGTGAGCTGGCGGCGCTCCCCGCCGGACTGTTCCACGAGATGCAGCTGATCGACGTCGCCGAATCGAGTGCTGATCAGCAGCTGGCCCTTCGGCGAAAAGCCGAGCGGAGTGGCCTGACGGGCATTCAAATAGCGATCGAGTTCCTCGACCGAACCCACGGCCGGCTCGGGAATATTGTCGAATATCAGGTTGCCGCGCTCCACGCGCGGCAGCACCGCGGCCTCGGCGCCGGCCGCGAGCGCCGCGGCAAACAGCAGCGATAAATAAATTCGAGTCATAATTCCTATGTTCTCACACGGCGGGGATAATGGGACCGATGGCAGCTTTCGAACACTTGGTGAAATCCTACGACATCGGCGATCTGCTGGACGACATCGCCAGCGCCGATCCGCCGGCGTACCTGCGCCGCTGCTTCGCCGAGGGCTACTCCGCGCCGTTGCTGCCGTGGCCCCGGGTGCAGCAACTCGCCGTCTGCGCCATGGTGCTCGATGCCATCGTCGACGATCGCGATTACGATTTTTTCGAGCATGAGCTGATCGCGGACTGGCGGCTGCATTATGCCGGCGCCTGCGCAAAATTGAAGGAACCGGCGGTGCAGGCGCTGCGGCGCATCCTCGAGCGGGACCGGCCGCAGGATGCCGATGCCGCGGCGGAGCTCGAGCAGCTTGCCGGCAGAGTGGCGGGCGGCTGAATGTCTCAAGACCATGAATGCGGCGACGGTATCGGCGCAGGACGAAGGGCGGCGTCGGCGCTGCTGGCGGCGTTGCTCGCGGGGCTGGCCGCCTGCCATACGGGGGCTACGCGGACAGCGGCGCCCGCCCCCGCCCCGGCGACGGCCGCGCAGCCGCTCGATGATCCCTCGTACGATTGGCAGGGCTTGCTCATCGTGCCGCTCGGCAGTGCGCTCAAGGAGGTTCCGTTGAAACTGCACGAGGTGCTTCTATTTCGAGATGCAGCCCCGGGCGCCGCGGCGCCGGACGACGCGGACTGCTACGCCGCGGATTCTCCCGCGCCGCGTTTCCTCGGGCGCGTTCCCGATCAATACCTGCTCTGCTTCCGGCAGGACCGCTTGTCGCGCGTGCAAGCTTCCGTGAGCTTGCCGACGATTGAGGCGCCGGGTGTGTTCGCCGCGGCGTGCGCCCGCTGGTCCAACAAAGAAGTTGCGGGCGCCGCTGAACCGGGCGCCGCCGAACCGGGCGATGCCGCGTGCGGCGGCCATGAGGGGGCCATTCATTACTCCGGCCGCCTCGATGACGAGGCCGTGTCCATGACCATCGACAGCGTCTCCAATCCTTGAGCGACCGGGCGTGACCGTTCCGTCCGAGCAGGAGCTGCTCGCGTCCGGCGCGCGCGATCTGGGGATCGAGTTGGACGCGGCAGGTGCCGCGGCGCTGCTGCGGCTGGTGGACGAACTCGAAATGGGCAACGCGCAATTCAATCTGACGGCGATCCGCGACCGCATGGGGATGCTGCACAAACACATCCTCGACAGCCTGAGCCTTCAACCGTATTTGCGGGGCTCGCGCATTGCCGACATCGGCACGGGCGCGGGCTTTCCGGGTCTGCCGCTCGCCATCGTCAATCCGCAACGGCGTTTCACCTTGGTCGAGGCGACCGGCAAGAAGGCCCGATTCGCCGAGCAAACCGCGGAGCGCCTGGGGTGCGGCAATGTGCAGGTGGTGAACACGCGCGCGGAAACTTACAGGCCGTTCGAACTCTTCGATACCGTCGTGGCGCGCGCTCTGTCCTCGCTCGCGGATTTCGCGGCCTACGCCGGCCACCTGTGCGCGCCGGAAGGACGGCTGCTCGCCATGAAGGGCAAGCGCCCGGATGAGGAAATCTCCGCGCTGCCCAAATCCTTCAGGGTGGTGGCGGTGCATCGCTTAAGGATTCCCGGGCTGGACGACGAACGCCATCTTGTGGAACTCTCACCGGTCAAGTTCAACGCCGCCCGGCCCCAATCGAGCAAAATATGAAGCGGGTCATCGCAGTTGCAAATCAGAAAGGCGGAGTCGGCAAGACCACGACCGCCGTCAATCTGGCCGCCTCGCTGACGGCCACCAAGCGCCGCGTGCTCTTGATCGACCTCGATCCGCAGGGCAATGCCACCATGGGATGCGGAATCGACAAAAATTCCCAATCGCGCACCAGCTGCGACGTGCTGCTGGGCGATTGCGCCGCGGTGGAAGCCCTGGTGCCGGTCGAATACGGCGGATTCATGCTGATGCCGTCGAACCAGGATCTCACGGCGGCCGAAGTTCGCCTGCTGGGGATGATCACGGGCCGGGAATTCAAGCTGCGCAATGCGCTCAAGCCCGTGCGCGGAGACTTCGATGTGATCCTGATCGACTGCCCGCCCTCGCTCAACATGCTGACGTTGAATGCGCTGGTGGCCGCGGACTCGGTGATGGTGCCGATGCAGTGCGAATACTACGCACTCGAGGGCTTGAGCGCGCTGGTGCAGACCGTCGAGCAGATCCGCGCCAGCATCAACCCGGAGCTGGAAATCGAAGGGCTGCTGCGCACCATGTTCGATCCGCGCAATAATCTCGCGAACGAGGTGTCGGCGCAGCTCATCCAGCACTTCGGCGACAAGGTGTTCCGCACCATCATTCCGCGCAATGTGCGGCTGGCGGAGGCGCCGAGTTTCGGCAAGCCCGCGCTGTTTCACGACAAGGACTCGCGCGGCGCGCTGGCCTATCTGGCGCTGGCCGGCGAAATGATTCGCCGCGACGACCTGCCGCCGGCACCCGTATAATCCACGTCGTCCGCCTCACTCGTAGAATCGACAGGCCGTTCACTGGGATTGAAGCATGTCCGGCAAAAAGCCGTCTTTAGGTCGTGGCCTCGCTGAGCTGAGCCCCCTGCTCGCGAAGCGGGCCGGCGCGTCGGTTTTTGAAATGCCGGTGCCGATGCCTGCGGCCGCGGCGCTCGCCGGAGACCGCTTGGCCAATCTGCCGCTGGACCTGCTGCAGCGGGGCAAGTATCAACCGCGCGTCGACATGCGGCCCGAGACCTTGAGCGAACTCGCGGACTCGATCAAATCGCAGGGCCTGGTACAGCCCATCCTGGTGCGCCCCGTGGCAGGCGCGGGCGCGGGCGAATCGCAGCGCTACGAAATCATCGCCGGAGAGCGCCGCTGGCGCGCGGCGCAAATGGCGGGACTGCCCGAGATTCCCGCGGTGATTCGCGACGTTCCCGACGAGGCTGCCGTTTCCATGGCGCTGATCGAGAACATCCAGCGCGAGGACTTGAATCCCTTGGAAGAGGCGCGCGCGCTTCAGCGCCTCACCGATGAGTTCGGGCTGACGCATCAGGCTGCCGCCGAGGCGGTAGGCCGCTCACGGGCCGCGGTCAGCAATTTGCTGCGATTGATGGAATTGGCCGATGAGGTCAAGCAATTGCTGGAGCAGCGCAGCATCGAGATGGGTCACGCACGGGCGCTGTTGGGATTGACCTCGCGACGGCAACAGATCGAAGTGGCCAACCTCGTGGCCAAGAAGTCGCTGTCGGTACGGGACACCGAAGCATTGGTGCGTCGCATCATGAATCCTCCGGCCACCGGCGCCAAGCAAGCGGCGCCGGCTGATCCCGATATCCAGCGCCTGGAGCGCGAATTGGCGGACAAACTGGGCGCCAAGGTGATGTTTCAGCACTCGGCCTCGGGCAAGGGCAAGCTCGTCGTCAACTACAACAGCTTGGATGAACTCGAGGGCATTCTCGGCCACATCCAGTGACAATACATAAGCGAAAATAAGGGCTTAAAACGCCTTGATGCAGGGAGCCCGCCTCCTTATAATGCGCCGGCTATTTTGACTGGCGACGGCTCATACATGTGCAATTCAGGGTGGCGCCGGTCGGGTTCCCTTCGCGATGAGTGACGGGCCGGTCCGCGGTAAGCGGCTGGTCGTTCGGGTGGTGCTGCTGCAAACAGCCTGCGCCGTGCTGGTCGCGTCTCTGTTTCTCGTGTTCAAGGGCCAGTCGGGCGGGCTCGCGGCACTCGTGGGCGGCCTCATCGTCGCGATCGGCAGCGCCGTATTCGGTTGGCGGATGTTCAAGCCGGGGATTGCCGGCGGCGCGAAGCTGAGCACGGCGATGTACGCCGGGGTGGCGCTGAAATGGCTGTGGTTCGGCATGGCGCTGTACGTGGCGTTTGCGCGCTTGAAACTGGAGCCGGCACCGCTATTGATTGGTGTGGTGGCGGCTCAATTGGGCTATTGGATCGGATTGGTGCGTCACAAGTGACCATTGTTTGAATGAAGATCGGGGATCTATGCATTTTGGAATGATGGCCGAGGAAGAAACTACCGGCGGGGTGACGAGCTACATCAAGCATCACCTCACGCATCTGACCGTGGATACGGGGCACGGCGCTTTTTGGGCCGTCCACGTCGACAGCATATTTTTCACCCTGCTGCTGTCGTTCGTTTTCATCCTGCTGCTGTCTCTCGCCGCGCGCCGTGCGACCAGCGGAGTGCCCGGAAAGCTGCAGGCGGCGGTCGAGATCGTGCTGGAAGCCGTCGACGGCATGGTGAAGGACACCTACCACGGCACGAACAAATTCATCGCTCCGCTCGCCGTGACGATTTTCTGCATCGTGTTCCTGGAAAATTTCATGGACATATTGCCCGTGGATGCGCTGCCCGCCGCGGCCAAGCTGTTCGGCGTGGAGCATCTGCGCACGGTTGCCACAGCCGATCTCAACACGACGGTTGGAATGGCGCTGGGAGTGTTCCTGCTGATCCAGTGGGTGGGCATCACCCACAAGGGCTTCGGCACCTTCGCGGGGGAGTGGTTCACCGCTCCGTTTCACGCCCATAGCCCGGTGCTCAAAGTACTGCTGGCGCCCATCAATTTCGCCTTCCGGGTGATCGAAGAAGTCGTCCGGCCCCTGTCGCTGTCGATGCGGTTGTTCGGCAACATGTACGCTGGCGAACTCATATTCCTGCTGATCGCCTGCTTCACCCTCGGCGCGGCCCTCAACCACCTGTCGACCTATTTCTTAGGTATAGCGCAGTTCGGTGCCGGCATCGTGTGGACCGCGTTCCACTACCTCATCATCACGCTGCAGGCGTTCATCTTCATGGTTCTGACCATCGTGTACGTGGGCATTTCAGCCGAGAAGCACTAGATTCGATTCACTCAAGACATTTAAAGACCGGAGACAATAATGGACAATGTGACCCAAATCGCTCAACTCATGAGCTCCACCGTGATCGCAGCGGGCTTGGTGATCGGCCTGGGTGGTGCGGGCGCCGCCATCGGCTTCGGCCTTCTC
>Ga0182030_10004791_pt1 | contig 28890 bp, 29 predicted proteins | sample 812S3MmetaG_FD_121299 | JGI IMG/M metagenome (GOLD analysis project Ga0182030, IMG submission 121299) | Permafrost microbial communities from Stordalen Mire, Sweden - 812S3M metaG (Illumina Assembly) | ecosystem: Environmental > Terrestrial > Soil > Wetlands > Permafrost | place: Sweden...
CCGCCGCGATGCGGACGCCCCTTCTTGCCGTACCCCGCGCCGCCGGTCAAGTTATTCCCGCCTTCCCAACGGCAAGCCGGCTAGTATACTAATGGGTGACCCCTTTTCCAGGGTGATCGTCGCTCGCACGTTGCTGCGCCCGAGGACGGGCGCACCCCGCTTTCGTCGCGCATCCCACCGGTGCCGCAGTATATTGATTTTCCAACCGGCCGGCGACCTTCAGCCGCCGGCGATGGCGCCCACGATGAGGAGGGGTTCGGTGCCGTTTACCACGGCTGCGGGCAGCGGGGTCCCGGGGGGTTCCAACGAGAGGTCTTCCTGGCAGGCGAAGTAGCGGATGAAGGGCCGGCGTTTCAAAGTGACATGATCACGAAGGGTGCCCCGCAACACCGGATATTGCAATTCCACCGCGTCGAGCAGCGCGCCCACCGTTGCCGGGCCCGCGATTTCCAACCTTAGCTCGCCGTCCACGCGCGCGAGGGTGCGCAGATGAAATGGCAGCAGCACCCGGATCATGGCAGGGTCTGGACTTCCACAGACAATATGCCCGGCAAATCCCGGACGATGGCCTGCCAATGGTCGCCGCCATCCGGGGAGCAGTAAATCTGCCCGCCGGTCGTGCCAAAATAGATGCCGCAGGGTTCGAGCGAATCCACGGCCATGGCGTCCCGGAGGACGTTGACGTAGCAATCCCGCTGCGGCAGACCGTTCCCCAAGGCCTCCCACTCGTGGCCGCCGGTTTTGCTGCGGTACACCCGGAGCTTGCCTTCGGGCGGGTAATGCTCCGAATCGCTCTTGATGGGAACCACGTAAATGGTCTCCGGCTCGTGGAAGTGGACGTCAATCGGGAATCCGAAATCGCTGGGCAGGTTGCCGCTGACTTCCGTCCATTGTCCGCCCGCATCGTCGGAACGCAGCACGTCCCAGTGCTTTTGCATGAACAGGACGTCGGGACGCGACGGGTGCAGGGCGATGCGATGGACGCAATGGCCCACTTCCGCATCCGGGTCCGGCAGTTCATAGAGCGACTTCAACCCCCGGTTGATGGGCCGCCACGTCTGGCCGCCGTCCTCCGTGCGGAAGGCGCCGGCGGCGGAGATGGCGACGTACATCCGCTGCGGATTTTTCGGATCCAGCAGAATGGTGTGGACCGCCATGCCGCCCGCGCCCGGCGCCCAAAGATTCCCCTTGGCCTGGCGCAAGCCCGGCAGTCCCCGCCAGGTTCGGCCGCCGTCCGTGGTTTTAAAAATCGCCGCGTCCTCCACTCCGGCAAAGGCGGTGTCCGGGTCGGTGAGGGACGGTTCAACATGCCACACGCGCTTGAATTCCCAAGGATGCTGGGTGCCGTCATACCATTGGTGCGTGCCGGCGGCGCCTTCATACGCAAACTTGTTGCTCTCGCCCTTGGGAAAACCGCCGGGGCCCTGCAACTCCTCCGGGCTGCTGCCCGGCGTGTTCCAAGTCAACCCGCCGTCATCGGAGCGCTGGATGATCTGGCCGAACCAGCCGCTGGTCTGCGATGCATAAATGCGGTTGGGATCCGCCGCCGAACCTTTGAGGTGATAAACCTCCCAGCCCGCAAAATGCGGCCCGCTGATCTGCCAGTCCTGCCGGCGGCCGTCCGCCGTCAGGATGAACGCCCCTTTCTTGGTGCCGGCCAGTACGCGAATGGTGCTCATGATCGTTTGCTCGGTTGGTGTTAAGGTTAAATTGTTCGTGAATTTATGCCAGCTTATCACCGGGGGTGTCAATTTTGATTTTCAACGGCGGGCGAAGGGAGTAACCTGCCGGGGTTGAACTCAGTCTGAAAACGCGCATGATGACTCAATTTTTCATTCCAACCACCGTCACCCTCGCCGCCCTTATTGCCATGACCACCCACCCCGCCGCCGCCGCTGACACGGACAAACCCCAGTATTATGAGATCCGGATTTACCACACCCCCAGGGCGGAACAGCAAAAGCGCGTCAACGACTATTGGCAAAACGCCGCCGTGCCCGCCTACAACCGTCAGGGCATCCATCCCATCGGCGTGTTCACGGAGCTGACGGATTCCGCGACCAACAACGTTTACGTCCTCATCCCCTGCGACTCCCTGGAAATCTTCGCCGCGGTTCCGGCCAAACTGGCGGCCGACCCCGACTATCAGGCGGCCGCCGCCGAATTTCTGGCCGCGCCCAAGGCGAATCCCGCTTACGAACGCGTGGAAAGCTCCCTCCTGGTGGCCTTTGACGGCATGAAGCAGCTCGTGGTGCCGCCGCCGAACAAAAAACCCAACGTGTTTGAACTGCGCACCTACCTGAGCCCCGGCGAGGGCAAGGGGTTGAACAAAATCAAGATGTTCGAGAGCGGCGAGATCAAGCTGATGAAGGACATCGGTCTGGCCCCCGTCTTTTACGGCCGGAAGCTGATCGGCCCCAACCTGCCGTGCCTGATGTACATGACCTGCGGCGAAACGCTGGACGCGCACAACGAGCATTGGAACACCTTCTCGGCCGCGCCGGTCTGGAAACAACTGCAAAGCGACCCGCAATACAAGGACAACGTGTCCACGATCATCAAGGTCATGCTCAAACGCACGCCGGCCTCGCAGATTTAACGAGGCACTGCATTTGGTTTCGAGTTTCGGGTTTCGGGTTAAGCGGAAATTTCAGGATTTGAGATTTGAGATTTGGCGGCGGTGGGTGGGTTTGCGGATTGCCAATCAGCGATACAGCCGATTGCCAATCGGCGCTACAGACCGGCGGGCGAGCGCGAGTCAGAGCCTGTCTCGCGCGTCGGGGGGGGGGAGTTGAAATAACACCCCTTGCGCATTTTTTGTTATTCTGATATTTTGGCAACAAGATCGTTTATTGGAGAAAGCTATGAATGTATCGCTTGGACAAAAGTGGGAGCATTTTGTGGAAGACAAGGTCAACAGCGGCGATTACCAGACCGCCAGCGAAGTCCTGCGCGACGGGCTGCGGCTGCTGGAAAAGGAAGCCCTGCTGAAACAAATCTCCGTGAATTCGCTGCCAGAACTTGAAGCAAAATTGCTGAAAGCCGCAGAATCCTTGGATGCTGGACGCGGTGTTGACGGGGAACAAGTGTTTGCACGCCTGCGTCAGCGGAGCAAATCGCGCCGCCAGAATGCCTAGATTCATCCTCTCCGATTCGTCGAACCCGAATTGGCTGCGATTTGGGATTATATTGCCATAGACTCCGTGCACGGTTCGTGGTTGGTGGTTGAAGCGCCGTGAACGGCGCGCTCATCGGGCGGAGTGCGGGGATGGGGCGAAAAGTATGAATTATGAAATCCGAGTGGAATGGGACTGCCAGCCGGCGAGTGTGGTGAATGGTGCGGTGGTTGGCGATCGTACGACGGCGCGCATCCCGCAGTCGCGGGACGCCCCACCATTGGCCCGAACGGGCGGCAAAACCCTGTCGCGAATCCGCTCGCGTGCCGTCACGCAGTCCGCGCCGGCACCTGCAATGCCTGACGCAGCCGGGTGGCCAGCCAGCGGAGTTCGGCTTCATCCCGGCCGCCCAGGAAGCCCACCTTTTTGCCCAGGCGGGGATGGATTTGCAGTTCGATCACCGGACGGTTGTTGACTTCCATGCCGCTGCGATCCGCGCGGATGGCGGCGAGGTCAGCGCGGCTCCAGGTTCGTTGTTTGGCACCGAACAGACCCTTGGTCGTTACGCGCAACTGCCGCCCCTCCACCGTCAGTTCCGCGCTGCGCCGACCCAGGTTCACGGCAAACGCCAACAGGCCCAGACCAATGGCCCAGACCAGCAGAAACGGAAAGACCGGCGATCCGGGGCCCTGCGGATGCGGGGGATGCAACACCACCGCGATCGTGATGAGGGCCAGAAACACGCACCACACCAGCGGAAACCAAATGAAGCCCTTGGAGCCGCGCCAGAGACCGGCGGGCGGGATGCTCAGCCGCAGGCTGCTGCCTCCTTCAACCATTTGCACCTGACTGCCGGCGGGTTGATTTAACACGTCCTCATCGCTCGCGTTCTGAAACGGATTTTCAACCACTTGAACCGGGACCGGGGTGTACGCAGTGGCCGTCCCGCCAACATGGCCCTTCAACTCGCCGGCCACCCCCAGCAACCATTCCTTGGGGTACCCCAGCAATAGCAGTTTCTTGGTGCCATCCTCAAACACCGCCACCAGCGCGGAAATATTGGGCAGGTTCGCCGGTTGTGGCGCGGAAGCTCCGCGCCGGTTCATGGCTTCCGGCCCGCCCACTTCCAGCCGGACAATAGATTTGCGGGGCAGTCTGCGCGTCCAATGGAACGGCCCGAGCACTTCGGCGGCCCGCAGCCGGCCATCCTTCCATTCCACCCGGCAGCGACCGATCAGGATCAACAGTCCGAAGACGGCGGGGATGAGGCCGGCAAGGCAAAAGGCCAGCAAAAAGACCAGCATAAACAGGTTGAAGAATCCGTCCGCCCCGCCCGAGGAACCGTGCAACCATTTGCTGATGTCCGGCCACAAAATATGGGCCGGCCCCCAGACAAACGGCACGCTGAATCCGATGACCAACAACCCCACCAGCCGGATCGGCCCGAGCGGCCGGACGGGAAAGTCAAAGCGCAGGTCACCGCCGGTGTATTCGCGGTGCACCGCCTGGGTCCAATCGTCTTGCATGTCCCGATGATACGGATGGAAGCGGCGTGGTCGAGCCAAAGCTCCGCATCGGAGCGGCGCGCGGAGCATCCCGGAGTGCGCCCGTCCCCGCTGCACCTTATACGCATCTTGTGGTAGCGGCGGGCATCCTGCCTATTGTAGAGCCGGGCGTCCCGCCCGGCGGAAAAACGCACCCCGGGCTGGGAAGGTTGAATTACTTGCAAGCCCGGTTGAAACCTGGGCGTTGGACCAGGCGGCAAGATGCCGCCAGCTACGGCAGGCGGGACGGCCGCCGCTAGAAAAAAGCCGGCTGCAAGCCGGCGCTCATGACGGACGGATGACACACCAGACTCCATGCATGGTTCGTGGTTGGTGGTTGAAGCGCCGTGAACGGCGCTCTCCGGGCTCGTCCCCGCGTTTTCAATATTATCAAACAAAGGATGGGGACGAGCCGTCCCCACCCCGGTTCTTGAATCCGCCCGGGGACGGGCGCTCTCCGGGCCGCTTGGCGCTTGATTCAATGCGCCGGCGGCGGCAGTCTGTTGGCCGTCCAGTCCTCTGGACCTTATGCACCGATTTTATCTGCCGCCCGAACAGTGTGCCGGAGAGAGTTTCCGGCTGGACGGACGCGAGGCGCATCACGCGCTGAATGTCCTGCGGCTGCGCTCCGGCGAGACGGTCACCGTGCTGGACGGCGCCGGTCATGAATTTCAGTGCGAAGTCATCAGCGCGGCGCACCACGCCGTCACCCTGGCCCGGCGCGGCCGGAACTTCGTCCCGCCCCCGCCCTGCCAGCTCACCCTGATCCAGGCCCTGCCCAAGGGCAAGATCATGGACGCCATCGTTCAAAAGGCCGTTGAACTGGGGGCGTGGCGCGTGGTTCCCATTTTGTCGGAACGCGTGGTGTCTCATTTGGATGAAGACGGGGCGGAAGGCAAACGGGAGAAATGGCGGCAGGTGGCCATCGAAGCCATCAAACAAAGCGGCGCGGCCTGGCTGCCGCAGGTGGACGCCCCGTTGTCCCTGGCACACTTCCTTGCGCGCCGCGAACCGTTTGATCTGGTGCTGGCCGGCTCCCTGCAACCGGAACGCCGGCATCCCCGCGCCTGTCTGGAGGAATTTCGCGCCGCCCACGGCGGGCCGCCCAGCAGCATCGGCGTCTGGGTCGGGCCGGAAGGGGACTTCTCGCCCTGCGAACTGGCGGCGATTCTGGCGGCCGGCGCCCAGCCCGTCTCGTTGGGCCGCCTGGTTCTGCGGGTGGAAACCGCGGCGGTCTTTTGTCTCTCCATCTTGAATTACGAGTTGAACCTCAACCCATGAAATCCGCCGCCCCATTTGCCCTCGTGCTGGTCACCGCCCCGGATCTAAAAACCGCCCGGGCGCTCGCCCGGGCGGCCCTGACCGCCCGCCTGATTGCCTGCGCCAACCTGGTGCCGCGGCTGGAATCCCATTATTGGTGGCAGGGAAAAATCGAATCCAGCCAGGAGGTGTTGCTGCTGCTAAAAACCCAAAAATCCAAACTCGCCGCCCTGGAAAAGCTGGTGCTGAAATTGCATCCGTATGACACCCCGGAATTTCTCGTCCTGCCCGTGGACCGGGGCAACGACCGTTACCTCCGCTGGCTGGCGGCGGCGGTGCGGCCGGCCCGCACTCCGCCGGGGAACGCGCCCGCCCCGGGCGCAGCCGGACGCGTCCCCGCGGCCGGCGATTCGGCCGATGCCTTTCCCGCGCCGGCAGCGGATGTTTCCATGCGCACGAAGTTTTCCGCGAGGGCGCGGAAAACGGCGCCCGGGGCGGGCGCGCTCCCCATTCCATTTCAGTGAAAACCGTATGTCCCCGGACACCTGCCCCAACTGCGGCGCGGAGCTGCCCCGGAACGCCAAAGCCTGCCCCGAGTGCGGCGCGGACGAAACCGCCGGCTGGTCGGAGGCCGGGGGCACCGAACACCTGGGCCTGCCCGACGAGGAGTTTGACTACCAGGAATTCACCCGCCGGGAATTTGGCGGCCGCCCCCCCAAGCCGGCGGGCATCCGCTGGTTTTGGTGGGTGGTGGGCCTGCTGGTGCTGGCCGCGATGATCTGGTTTCTGATTTGATTCTCCCCCCGGCCGCTTATGACTGGAAAACGAATGAAGCCCGAACTTCGCAGGAGAAAGGGGAGCGCGCGCGCCGCGGTCAATGTTTTCCGCGCCCCCGCGGAGAATCTCGTGCGCACGAAATCGCCCGCAATCCGCAGCTGGGTCCGTACCGCCAACCGGCCGGGCGCGAGGGCGCACCCGGCGACGCCCGAGGCGGGCGTGCTCCCAAACAGCGGAAATCGGGTTAAGCCCATGCTCGAAGTCACCCGCCTGCGCATTGTGCGCGGCGGCACGGTGATCATCCAGGACATCTCCTGGCGCGCGGAACCCGGCCAGCATTGGGTGATTCTCGGGGCCAACGGTTCGGGCAAAACCTCCCTGCTCAGCGCGCTGACGGGCTATCTCATGCCCACCACCGGCGAGGTTTCACTCCTCGGCGAAACTTACGGCCGGTCCGACTGGCGCGAGCTGCGCAAAAAAGTGGGCCTGGTCAGTTCGTCAGTCCGCCAGATGATGTCGGACGAGGAACCGGCGTTGGAAACTGTGGCCAGCGGCAAATATGCGATGATTGATTTCTGGGGGAAGCTCAGCGGCGTCGACCGCACCCGGGCCGGGCGACTGCTGCGGCAGGTGGAATGCGCCTATTTGGCGGACCGCCCCTGGCGGGTGCTCTCGCAGGGCGAACGCCAGCGGGTGCTGATCGGCCGGGCGCTGATGGCCCGGCCGCGCGTGCTGATTCTGGACGAACCCTGCGCGGGGCTGGACCCGGCGGCGCGCGAACATTTTCTGCAATTCTTGGAACGCCTGGGCGGCGGTGCGCACGCGCCCACGCTGGTGCTGGTCACGCATCATGTGGAGGAAATCATGCCGGTGTTTTCGCACCTCCTGCTTCTGAAACAGGGCCGGGTGCTGGCCGCCGGTGCAAAGGCCAAGGTGTTGAATGCCCGCAACCTGTCCGCCGCCTTTGGCGAAACGATGGCCCTGCGCCGGACCGCCGGGGTGCCGGGCAAACGATACACGCTCCAGGTCAAAATGACCCGGCGCGGGATGATGGACTGAACGCCAATTGACGGTGCGGACCGGCCGCCGGTTTGAGGGTTGAGTTATTTGCGAGCCCGATTGAAACCCGGGCATTGGACCAGGCGGCAAGATGCCGCCAGCTACGGCAGGCGGGACGCCCGCCGCTACAGAAAAGCCGGGCCGTCCCCACCCCGCCCTTTTCCGTTGCCCCTCTAAGCGGGCCAAATTACGCTGCACCGGTGTTGTCGTTCTGGCTCAGTCTGGCGATTCTGGCGGTGATGCTCGCGTTGGACGCCGCCTGGTGGTTGGCGGTCCTGCGCCTCACGCGGCGGCGGCGCTGGCGCGTGCTGATGAGTCTCTTTATGGAGGCGCAAATCGCGGCCGTGCTTTCCATCTTGGCCGCCCATGACTGGCTGGACCGCGCCCCCAAGGCCGTGGTTGTGGCCGTCATTTTGTGGCACCACCTGGGTCTGATGCTCGTGGCGGCCATCCTGCTGCCGCTCAGTCTGGTGGGCGTGTGCGCCTGGATGGCACGGGTGCGGACGCGGTTGACCGGCATTGGCGCGGGCCAGGTGAGGAGAACACCGGGCCAGGAACCGGCGGTCCCCGTCAAACCCAACGCGCTCTCCCGCCGCGAATTCCTGGGTGCCACCACCGCGCTGGCACCGGCCGTCTTCACCGTCGACCTGACGGGCGTGGCCCTGCCGCAGCTCAACCAATTTCGCGTGCGCCGCTTTGAACTGCCGCTGCCCGCGCTGCCCCGGGATCTGGACGGCATGACGATCGCGCACGTGAGCGACCTCCACGTCGGGCCGTTCACCAAGGGCCGGGTGTTGCGCGATCTGGTCAAGGCCACCAACGCCCTCCGCGCCGACCTCGTGCTGATGACCGGCGACCTGATCCACTACGAACTCGCGGACCTCGCCGAGGGCCTCGACCTGGTCAAGGCGATGCCCGGGCGTTACGGCCAGTGGATGATCGAAGGCAACCACGACCTGTTCGAGGATCCGGCGGAATTTGAGCGACGCGTCCGGGCGTCGGGGGTGCCGTTCCTGCGGGATGAATCCGCCGTGACGCTGGTGCGCGGCCGACCGGTTCAATTCTTCGGCCTGGGTTGGCAGGACGACAACTCGGCGGCCGGCGTCCGGAGAAGCGGCCAGTGGTTACGGGCCATGATGCGGCAACGCCACCCGGACGCCTTCCCCATTTTGCTGGCGCATCATCCCCACGCCTTCGATGCCGCCTCGGCGGCGGACCTGCCCCTGACGTTGTCCGGCCACACGCATGGCGGATATTTGATGCTGGACCCCCGGCACGGGGTGGGGCCGGTGCTCTTCCGCTACTGGTCGGGCCATTACCAGCGGGGCAACAGCCACCTGATCGTGTCCAACGGCGTGGGCAACGGCTTTCCGCTGCGGATCAACGCCCCGGCGGAAATCGTCCACCTCACCCTGCGCCGCGCGGCAACCTGATCTGCAAAAAATTGTTTGTCCGGTTTGCGGTTGGCCGGGCATAAGTAGGTGAATGCAGGCAGGGGATGACATGACGTTGGTGCGGGAATTTGCGGCGCGACAATCAGAGGCGGCGTTTGAGACGCTGGTGGCGCGGCACGTCAATCTCGTCTATTCGGCCGCCTTGCGGCAGACGGGCGTGCCGCATCTGGCCGAGGAGGTCACGCAGGCGGTGTTCATCCTGCTCGCGCGCAAGGCCGGCGGGTTGCGCGCGGGGACGCTGCTCACCGGCTGGCTGTTTCAGGCCACCCGTTACGCCGCGGCGGCGGAACGGCGCGCCCGCCGGCGCCGGCAACGATACGAAACGGAGGCCCAATTGGAATCCACCCTCTTTGAACCGGCCGACGAAACCCTCTGGCCCCAGATCGCCCCGCTGCTGGACGACGCGCTCGCCGGTTTGGGCGAAACGGACCGTCGGGCGGTCTTATTGCGCTATTTCGAGGGGCGCTCGCTCGCCGAAGTGGGCGCGACCCTGGCCATGAACGAGGACACGGCCCGTAAACGCGTGGCGCGCGGAGTGGAGAAATTGCGGAAATATTTTGTCAAACGCGGGGTCACGCTCACCGTCACGGCCATCGCCGGCGTTCTTTCCACCCATTCCGTCCACGCCGCGCCGGCCAGCCTGGCGAGCACTCTTTCCGTCGTCGCGCTGACCAAGGGCGCGGCGGCGGGCGGCTCAACCCTCACTTTGGTCAAAGGAGCATTGAAAGTTATGGCATGGACCAAAGCAAAGATGGCGGTGACGGCGGTTGTGGGTGTGCTGCTGGCGGCGGGCACGACCACGGTGTTGGTGGAAATGGTCGCCGCCCGTTTTGGCACGGACCAGTATTTTCTGGAGATGACCTGGGACACGTTTCAAAAAATCCCACCGGTTTATTGCTTTGTCCGGCCGACGCATTTTAACCGGCCTATGAGCAATGGCACCACCGGCATGGGTTCGGCAGACCGGGCCATGGGGCGGAATTTGGATTTTGAAACGATGCTGGAATACGCCAATGCTTATCATGACCAAGCCCGCATCATTTTACCCCCGGAAAACCTGCCCGTCGGGGGCTTTGATTTTCTCGTCACGGCCGCCGGAGCGATGGAAAAATTCCAGGCGGAGCTCAAGCGCCAGTTCGGCTACACCGCCCACAAGGAGGTTCGGGACAGGGATGTGCTGATGCTGACGGTCGGCCGGTCCGGGGGGCCGGGGTTGAAACCGGACACGGACGAGAACCCGGCGGTGCAGGGGCCCGGTCTCTTCATTGACCGGGCTCATTACCGCATCATGGACCTGGCAACCCAACTGGAGGATCCGCTGCACCAGCCGGTGGTGGACCAGACCGGGCTGACGAACTTCTACCATCTCCAATTGAAGTGGCAGTACCGCCCCACGGAGGAGGGCCGGACGGAGCTCCGGCAGGCCGTCCTGGATCAGTTGGGCCTGAATTTGATTCCCACGAACCTGCCCGTGGAAATGTTCGTGGTGGAAAGGGAGAAATAACGCCGGACTCGCGAAACTTTGTACTTTTGCGAGTCGGATCATAATTCTCCTTGCCCATGAAACGGCGGTTCTCGTGTGATCTTACGGAGTGCGGTGGCAGAGCGCCGACACCGCTTTCGTATGCGATTGACCGTCTCCCGGCTAAAGCGGTGAGGCCGGCCGCCGGAAATCATAAACCAAACAGGTGTTTTAGCACGGATTCAATTTCCGCCATTTTGTCCGAGGGAAATGCTGCAATGCGCCGCTCAATTCACGAATTATCCACGCCAGCGATGCCGAGCACATTCAGCACCGATTCCTGCCGGAGCCATGGCGGTTTGGCAAAGCGAATTTCACATTCTCCGCCGCGAATTTCCGTCGTCATTGGCACCACCACGGACATATTGCGTTGATGGTCCGGTTGGCTGATGGAAACCACCACGCAAGGCCGGATCTTGGCCGCCAGACCCAAGTCGACGATGACCACATCACCACGGTTAAAGTCGGTCATAGTGCATTTCCGGGGCCGGACCCAGTTTTTCCCAGGTGTCGGCCACAATGTCTTCCATGGCTGCCGGGGCCTGGCGTTGCCGCTTTAGGAATTCCAAGTATTGCCGGAGCTGGCGGAGCACCGGTTCCGGCTGGTGTTTGATTTCTTCAAGCAAAATCTCCTGTGTGCTCATGTGGCAAGCATAGCCTGAGGTGGGGCGTGAAGCAAGGCATGGTGGTCACCTCACAGCGGAAAATCGTAATTATCCTCCGGCACCACAATTTTGCGGGCGGGGGGTTCCGGGGCGGGCGCAGCGGCGGGCTCCACGACGGCGGCCGCCGGCAGTTCGATGGTCACGACCGGGGCGGGAACGGGGACCGGCTTGACGGTGTCCGCCAAGACCCGGGCGGGGGCGGTCAGGCGGGCGCGGGCGCGCTGGACCAAGGACTGCATGGTGACGGCGGCGGCGGCCACGCGTTCGGCCTCCTCGATGCGGGCGAATTCACCGTAGATTTCGTCGCGCACGGGTTCGCGCCGGGCGAAGACGACCGGCGAGTTGATGGACCGCAGGGCCAGGAGCACTTGGTGGGCGTTGATGGCGTCGAGCGGGCGGGCGGGCACGTAGGCGGCCTCGGGTCCGGCAATTTCGCTAATCAACCGGCCGGTCAGGAGGGTTTGCAGGATGTCCTGGGTCAGCCGGGTGGAGAGGCCAAGTTCGGCGGCGATTTGCCGGGCGGACGCGGGCGGCTGGCCGTCCGAATAGCGCAGCCCCAGGCAGGTCATGAGCCGCAGGGCGATAAATTCGCGGCCGCGCTGGTTTACGTTTTCCGCGAACCGGTCGGACAGGTAAAACTTGCGGTTTTGGAAGGCGTAGGAGACCTGCACGCCCAGCAGCACAATGACCCAGGACAGGTACAACCCGGCCATGAAGACCGGCACCAGGCCGAGACTGCCGTAAATGATGTTGCCGGTGGTGAGCCGGGAGACGTAGAGGTAGCCCAGATAATTGTTCAACTGCCACAACGAGCCCGCCACCAGCCCGCCCACCAGGGCGGAGGTGAACCGCACCTTGGTGTTGGGCACGATGAGATAAATGAGGGCGAAGACCAGCCACAGCAGCCCGAGCGGGAGGAGCTGAAACAGCAGCCGCCCGACGAACGGAGTCCGGGCGATCAATTCGTGCGCGGCCATGAGATGCGCGCCGCCGCCCAGGCTGGCGGCGCCCGCCAGCGCCGGCACGGCCAGGGTCAGCGTGGCCCAGTAGAGGAGGATGCGCCACCGCCAGTTGCGCCCGCGCGTGACCCCCCAGATGTCGTTGAAGGTCGCCTCGATGTTCGCAAGCATGGAGAAGGCCACATACAGCAGCAGCAAGGTGCCGATGGTGCCCAGCGTGACGGTGCGGGTGTTCTGCACAAAATCATGGATGTATTTGGCCGCCTGCTTTTGCGCGGACTCCAGCCGGGCGTCGTCCCGGTCGGACAGGAGGGTGGCGGCGGCATTGGTACCGGCGGGGACGTTCTTTTCCGCGACGAGGTTGGTGTCGGTGAGCACGATCCAGTTGGCCGGGGCGCCGAGGCGGGAGTTGGGCGGCCCCGCGACCGTGATGAGGGGCGGCAGATTGGTGGAGACGGATGGGTTGGCGCTGACCTCCGCCGGCGGAATGACCGAGGCGACGAACTTGTTGATGGCCCTGTAGATTTGGTCCTCGCCTGCGGATTTGAACAGGCTGCTCGTGACGCTGATGGTCACCACCAGCATGGGGATGAGGGCCAGCAAGGTGGAAAAGGACAGGGCGGAGGCGCGGATGAGGCAGCGGTTGCGGACGAAGCTCTGGCGGACATGGGTGAGGAAATAGGCGCAATGCTCCAGCCGGGTGAGGTCCGCCTCCGACCGCGGGGGTTCCCCCTGCGCGCCGGGTGTGGCGCCCCACAAAATTCCCGCCAGGCGGGAGAAACGATTGGTGGCCATGTACCCCGCCACGCTAACATTTTGGGCCCACGAATGACACGAATTTTCACGAAGGGGCCCGGCCGAGGAGGGGGTGGGCGGGTGTGATTATGGGATTTTCCCTTCCGCGTCTTGCGTTTGCCGCCGTTTTTTTTATGCTGTGGCCCATGCCTTCATTCGACATAGTTTCGCAGGTCAACACGATGGAAATTGAAAACGCCGTCAACCAGGCCCGCAAGGAACTGGCCAACCGGTTTGATTTCAAGGGGAGCCAGGCCGCCATCACGTTGGAAAAAACCGAAATCAAGCTCACCGCCGAGGACGAGTTCAAGGTCAGCGCCCTGAACGAAATGATCATCGGGCGGCTGGCCAAGCGCGGGATCAGCCTCAAGAGCGTGGAGCAGTGCCCGCCGGATGTTTCCCCGCTGGGCCACGCCCGGCAGGTGATTAAAATCAAGCAGGGCATTGAGGCCGCCATCGCCAAACAAATCACCGGCTTCATCCGCGACGGCAAATTTAAGGTCACGACCCAGATTCAGGGCGACGAGGTCCGCGTCAACAGCAAGAGCCGCGACGAATTGCAGACGGTGATCGCGGCGGTGCGCGCCCATGAATTTCCGGTGGCCGTCCAGTTTGTCAATTTCCGCGATTGAGCCTAAGCCGTTTATGTGGAGCTCCACATAACCGGCTAGGCCGTCCCCAGTCCGGCCAAGATTTCCGCCGTCTTGCGCACCAAACCGATGCGGGGAAATATTTTGGCCACGGTCATGGCATGTTCCTCCGCCGACATGGCGGACATGGCATCCTCCGCAAAAATTTGGTGATACCCGTATTCATAGGCGAACCGGGCCGTGCTCTCGACGCCGATGTTGGTGGCAATGCCGCACAGCACGATGGTGGTGATGCCGCGCCGCCGGAATTGCAAATCCAGTTCCGTCCCGTAAAAGGCGCCCCACTGGTGCTTGGTGATGACAAAATCCCCCGGTAGCGGCCCCAAGGCCGGCACGATGTCGGCCCAGTCCGGCGGCGGGGTTTGCCGCCGCCAGGGGGTGTCCGCCACGGGCTGCAACGCATCCTTCCCGTCCGGCGACGGCGTGACGCGCACCAAGAACACCGGGCGGCCCAGGGCGCGGAACGCCCCGGCCAGCGCGGCCGCGTGTTGGATGACGAGTTCCGGACCGTGGGGGACGGTGGGGAAGCTGGTGATGCCCTTCGGGAGGTCAATGACCACCAGCGTGGTGACGGACGGATCAATCAAAGTGTGGTTCATAGGTGCAAACCAGCGCCGGGGCAGTTAACCGCGGATGGGACTGGCAGGTTTATTGATAACGGGAGGGACGGCGCCGTTGCAAGCGGAAATCCGAGCAGGGGTGCATCTCGGGGCACTGCCGGAGCACCGGTCCCGCGACTGCGGCACCGGCTTATAGCCGCACGCTGGTTGTGCAAAGATGCCTTTGATGGGCACCGCTTTGCCGTCTTGGACATCCAAAGCCGGCTGCAAGCCGGCGCTCCATTTCGGGGGCTGCGGGATTCGCCCTCCGATCAGGGCAAAAAAAACCGGGTCAATCAGCCAGAGGATGGCCGAGAGACCCGGGGAATTTTCGAATGAGTACAACGTAGGATTACGGAGAACTCCGGCATGGGCCAGTACCAAAACCCAAGCCGAAAGCGGTCAAAATCAAAGAACAAATGCAACACGGTTTCATCCTGACCGCTTAATGCGTGCTGCAACTATGAGTAATAAATCATAGTCCCTTATCTTTGTCAACGCGTCTTTATAGATTTTAGTAAAACTAATTAACAATTGGTTTAAACATAAGCCGGCGGTCCGGGCGGTTTTGGCCTTGAATTGGCGGTGGACCTTGCCTTTGGCTCACGCACAAACCCCAATGATATTGGCTCAATCCGACGGGGCCAAGCCGGAGCGTCGCTTCAATCCCAATACCCGTTGGTGCTCGGCAAACACTTCATCGGTGAAACAGGCGAACAATGGCATCCACCGCCAGCTTGGTGATGTCCATCCGCGCAAGGATGATGGTTTCTCCGGTTGTCATTTCTGGGCGGTTAACGGTTCACAGTTCGAAATGAAAGTTGTGCTGTCCAAGATTTTTGCATTAGTCCGCCGTAAAACCCAGCAAAAACGCGCGGATTTGCCAGCAAAAATCCCCAAATGAAAGATTCCTATTTACAGCCGCCCGCCCGTTGTTAGTATCACGTTTGCCCGTTGCGGCGGGCGTCCTTGATATGAAAAAAATTGAAGCAATCATCAAACCTTTCAAGATGGAGGAGGTCAAGTCGGCCTTGATGGACTTGGGCATACAAGGCATGACGGTGGTGGAGGTGAAGGGCTTTGGCCGGCAAAAGGGGCACACGGAAATTTACCGCGGGAGCGAATACACCGTGGATTTCCTGCCAAAGATCAAGATTGAAGTGGTGCTGGCCGACGGCCAGGTCAACACGGTGGTGGAGGCCATCATCAAGGCCGCCAAGACGGGCAAGATTGGCGACGGGAAAATTTTTGTCACCCCGGTGGAAAAGGTGGTCCGCATCCGCACCGGCGACCAGGATGAACAGGCCGTTTGAAACCAGCGGGCCCCGCCGCCCAATTGCCCATAATGCCTTTGATTTAATTGATTTAGCAGGGTGTGAATAACTTGCGGATAAATGTTAATATGTTATCCTCGTATCTTAACCGGGAATGCTCTTAAATAAGCCCGTCACTCAGGCGGATCCACCACCTGAGCGGACGTGTCTTTGCAGGCCGGAGCGGGGTGCGAATATGTTTTCAATGCAAGTCGTTTAAAATAAACAATTTATGAATGTAATAGCGGGTCGGACGGGAATGTGTGCCGGGCATGAATTGCAGAAGTTTGACGGGTTGGCTAGTTGGGTTCGTGTGGAAGGGCGGCGGGAAGGGCGGCAATTGTGATTTTATCGGTTTGGTGAATAAAATGCTTTAAAATCGGGCTTTTTGATGGAATTTTCATGCAGCTTTCAGCAGATAAAATTTGGGATTCGGCGCAGGAGCAGCTTCGCGCGAAATTGAGTCGGGACACATTTAACATGTGGTTTGCGCCCTTGCGTGCCTGTGCCATTGACGCCAACCAGGCGACCTTGGAGGCGCCCAACGAATTCTGCGAAGTGTGGCTCAAGGACAATTACCTGAGCCTGCTGCAGGAGGCGTTCGCGTTTGCGGCCGGCCGGCAGTTGCAGGTCAAATTTGTGGTGGCAGCGGGGGACCCGCAGGCGGTTCCGCTGTCGGTGGTCCCGGAGGTGAAAGTGAAACCCGAGGAACCCGTGGTTGAACGCGCGGCGGTGAATGGAGAACCCCATTTCAACCCCAAGAACACGTTTGATTCGTTTGTGGTGGGGAACAACAACAATTTTGCCTACGCCGCCGCGCTGGCCGTGGCCCAGGCGCCGGGGAAATCCTACAACCCCCTGTTTCTGTATGGCGGGGTGGGTTTGGGCAAGACCCATTTGCTGCACGCCATCGGCCAGCATGTGGTCGGCAACAAAAAGAACGCGCGGGTCGCGTATTTGTCATCCGAGAAATTCACCAACGAGTATATTGACGCCATTCAGCACAACAAACTGAATGTCTTCCGCAAAAAGCACCGGCAAACGGACGTGCTGTTGATTGACGACATCCAGTTTTTGGCCGGGAAAGAGCGGATTCAGGAGGAATTTTTCCACACCTTCAACGCGCTGCACGAGTCGCACAAGCAGATTGTGCTGACCTGCGACCGCCCGGCGAGTGAAATCCAGGGCTTGGAAAACCGGCTGGTATCCCGGTTTGAATGGGGTTTGGTCACCGACCTGCAGCCGCCGGACATCGAAATGCGCCGCGCGATTCTCAACAAAAAGGCACAGTTGATGAACGCCACCCTGCCGGAGGACGTGCTGGATTTTCTGGCCAACCGCATCCGCACCAATGTCCGCCGGTTGGAAGGGGCGCTCATCCGCGTGGCCTCGTTCGCCTCGCTCACCGGGAAGAAGCTGTCCATTGAGGTGGTGGAAGGCCTCCTGCGCGAGATTTTGCATGAAGAAGGCCGGTTTTCCATCAGCATCGAGGTCATCCAGAAAAAGGTGGCCGAACACTTTGACATCCGCCTGGCGGACATGACCAGCAAGCGCCGGCCGGAGAACATCGCCTTTCCGCGGCAGATTGCCATGTACCTCTCCCGCCAACTGACCGAAAGCTCCCTCAACACCATCGGCGAGACCTTTGGCGGCCGCGACCACGGCACCGTCATGCATGCCTGCCGGCTGGTGAAGGACCGGATGGAAGTGGATGCCAACGTGCGCCAAGTGGTCAGTTATTTGGAAAAGCAGTTGATGCGCTGACGCCCACGACCGGGGGAAGTTTCCTGACACCACCATGCCGGTCATAGAAGTCAGCCAGCTCAGCAAGGCGTTTCGCACCGCCAAGAAGCTGCCGGGCCTGAGCGGCGCCGTCAAGGGGCTATTCCACCGGCATTACGAGCAGACGGTGGCGGTGGGAGGCGTCAGTTTTCAAATCGAGGCCGGCGAACTGGTCGGGTTTCTGGGCCCCAACGGCGCGGGCAAAACCACCACGCTCAAAATGTTGTCCGGGTTGTTGTATCCCACCGGCGGGACGGCCCGGGTGCTGGGCTACGTTCCGTGGGAGCGGGCCGACGGCTACCGCCGACAGTTTGCGCTCGTGCTCGGGCAGAAGAACCAGTTGTGGTGGGATCTGCCCGCCCGCGAGTCCTTGGAACTGAACGCCAAAATTTACGGCCTGCCCCAGGACCGTTTTGAGCGGACGGTGGCGGAAATGACGGAACTGCTGGACGTGAAGGACAAGCTTAGCGTCAGCGTGCGCGAACTTTCCCTGGGCGAACGCATGAAGATGGAGCTGATCGCCTCGCTGCTGCACCAGCCCAAGGTGCTGTTTTTGGACGAACCGACCATCGGGCTGGATGTCATTTCGCAAAAAACGGTCCGCGAATTCATCCGGCGCTATAACGCCGAACGCAAGACCACCATCCTGCTGACCAGCCATTACATGGCGGACATCCAGGAGTTGTGCGAGCGGGTCATCATCATCGACCACGGCAAAATCTTTTTTGACGGCAAACTCAGCGAGATTGTGGACCGCTTCGCCGATTTCAAGCTGCTGACCATCCAGCTCGCCAAAACCGGCGATTACCCGGCGGAACAACTGGCGCGCTACGGGGAGGTGGTGGAGAAAACCGCCGGGGCCATTAAATTCAAAATCAAGCGGGACCACGTGATCCCCGCCTGCAAAGCGCTGCTGGATGATCTGCCCGTGAGCGACATTGACATTCAGGAGGTTCCCATCGAGGACGTCATCCGGCAGATTTTTGCAAGGTGAGGGCGGGGGCGGGGGCGCGACGAGACAGGGGAAGGAAGGGGAGGAAGGGGATGCATGGGACGAATGGGATAAATGGGGACCACATCAACCACGGAGAGGGGAATGTCAGAGTTCTCTCTGCCAGTTCTGGACCATCTTGCAGCCGCGTGATGACAGGGGCTCGATGACATGATTGAGGTGCGACTTGGTGTTGGCGTAAAAGGTAATCCAGTCGTCATGGTCTGCATAGAAAACAAATGGCTTCGGCGTCGGGATGCAGATGAAGTCCGGCCCATCCCAAAAAGCAGCAACCAGCAAGGACCGCACCTCCTCAGCCGACTCTGCTGAAATCGAGAAGTCATGCGCAAGCGTAAAACGCGCAGGACAGAACGCACACAACCGCCGGGTGTTAAAGACAACGTCGTCAATTGTGACTGTCAACGCCTCAAAGCCACCGTGAGATGAAATGATGGTCGAAACAAACCTGTCCAATTCGCCAGCGATTGGCCTCTCGACGGTTTGCTGAAACCGCCAAGGTGTGCGGCGGAATTTTTTGAGCGTGCCCGGTGTGTGGAAGACGGTCATTGAGCGTCATCTTTGATGGAACAACGGCCTGCGTATGACCACGCGGTCGGCAACCTCAAGGCGCGAATTGCAGCGGCAACCAGGGGTGGACGCACAGAAACGCGTCGGCGGAAGCGGTTTCCTCCTGGCGGACGGACCAAGACCGCGCCAGCCAGCGCTCCCATAGTTGATTCAGGGCGGGATTGGAACATTCCGCCATCAATTCTCGGGCCAGATGGATCCATCGTCGCCGGCGCGCGGAATCCGCGGCAGCCAACAGCAGCCAGTGGTGGAGGGCGGCCGGCAAATTATCGGCCCGGGCCAGAAGCTGCAATTTTTTCTGCGTCAGCAACAGGTTGGTCATCTGCTCCATCCGCCGGCCGAGTTCCGTAAAATATTCGGCGGATTCGGCCCGGGTGAACCGCAAGGAATCGGTGTTCTCGCCGGTCATCATCGGCCGGGAATTGCGGAGGCGGCCCTCGTCCCAAACATCCAAGTGCAAATGCTCGGCGAAGTGCCGGTACGGGCCGGGTTCCACGCCCAGCCAGGCGGCGAGAATCTCGTGCAAATAGGTGAACTGCACAAAATTGTGCGGGACACCCAGAAACAAGTCGTTGTTCCGCAGTGTTTGCGACCATTCGAGTTTTCCCTCCCGGATTTCGGCGTAAGAGGAGATGTTGCAGGAACGGTGCGGCAGGCTGGAATCATTGTCAGTCACCGAAAAATCCTCCTCCGAATCGGAAATTTGCAGCACCACTTGCCGGCGGTCCGGATCCTGTTGGAGCGCCTGATATGCGCGTTCCAACTGGTCAACGCCGAGGTGGTTGCGGAGGCGGAAGCCATAGGTGCCTTGATGCTGTTTCCCGCGGGCGGCAGGGGAGGGGAGCTTGGGGTTCCAATAATTCAGGCAGGCTGCGTCCCGCCGGCCGCTGACAATCCAAACGACTTCGGCGATGGCAAAGGCCGGATTCATCGCCGGTTCCCGGGACATCACCCAGCGCTGACGGGGGTGGTGAATGGTGAAGGCGGTGCCCGGCAGTTCGCGGGAGCCGTCGTCATCCCCCGACGACACGGCAACGCCCTCGGAATGTTCAAATTTCGAGGCGGCCATCAGCCAGACTTCGTCGGCGGTTTGTCCTTCAAAGACGTGCATGTTTACTCAAAATTCCAGCGTATATGCGGGGTGGCAACCATGCAAGGAGCATCCACCGGTTTGGCGGGTGGCGCAAGTATTTGGAACAAAAAGTTCTCCACATTATTCCAGATGTTCACAAAAACGTTCGGCGAGGTTATTAACAAATGTGAACGGAGGCGAACCTGCGAATAAACGACGGCATCTTTTTCTGGGCAAAACAGGTGACAGCAAATAAGACCGATTTGACGGCCCAATCCTCAATTTTACAACTCACGGCTCCGGCCAAGGAAGGTGGTGAATAACTTGTGAATTGACGGTGGATTTCTTTTGCGGGAGTCCCGTGGCAATCCATTTCCCCCTGAAACCCGACCCTGGCCTTTGGCGCACTTTGGGGGGAATGGGACGAAATGCCGGGCGGGAGAGCGGGCGGTCAGGATTCTGGATGGCCAACCCCAAGACGGGATAGAGGACCACGCCCGTCCAATAATTCCGCCTTTTCCATCGCTGAGGTTTGGCTAGGCTTTTGATTCCGAACCGACAGGCTTGGCGCTGGTTGCGCGCGGCGTGTGCGCATCGGTGGTGCGCTTGCCGCAAGTGCACGACCCGGACAAGCAGGGCCTGGTGACCTGACCACCGATCAACCAGCGCCAGGGAATATCAACATGACAACAAATAAAAGTACCATGAACAAATCCAAGCTCGGCGGACAGTTCACGTTCCCCGGCACCTCCGCCACCGTTCAACGAATCGGTTATGGCGCGATGCAGCTCGCGGGACCCGGCGTGTTCGGCCCTCCCAAGGATCGGGGCGCGGCCTTGGCCGTACTGCGCGAGGCGGTCGCCGCCGGCGTGAACCATATCGACACGTCCGAGTTCTACGGACCGCACGTCACCAACCAGTTGATCCGCGAGGCGCTGCATCCCTATCCCGACGATCTGGTCATCGTCACGAAGGTGTCCGCCCGTCGTGGCAAGGATGGATCGTGGATTCCGGCCTTCTCGCGCGAAGAACTGACGCAGGCGGTTCACGACAACCTGCGCAATCTGGGTCTTGACGCGCTGGAGATTATCAACTTGCGCGCCCTGTTCGACGTGCTTCGTCCCGCTGAAGGATCCATCGAGGATCCCCTTACGGTTCTGGCCGGGCACCAACAACAGGGCTTGATCCGCCATCTCGGCCTCGGCAATGTCACGCCCAAACAGATTGAGGAGTGTCGTCGGATTGCTCCGATTGTGGATGTGCAGAACTTTTACAATATCGCCAACCGACACGATGATGGCCTGATTGATTCGCTCGCCGCCGAGGGCGTCGCTTACGTGCCTTTTTTCCCGCTGGGCAGGTTCACGCCGCTCTGCCGGCGCACTCTCCATAGACGACCAGAGGGGTGGCTCACCAAACTCCGGGCACGGTTCGTGGTTGCATGTTGAAGCGCCGTGAACGGCGCGCTCCGGGGCGGCGCGGCTTCGAGGCCGCAGGGCCGGGCTGTTGGCAGAGATTTGACGATTATCTCACCCAGGCCGCCACCATTTCGGCCACCGCGATGGCGGCCATGACCATGGCGGCAAACCACAACGGCTTCTTCTTGGTGACCGTGCTGATGGATGCGGTGGCGATGGACACGGACAAGATCGAAACCGCCAACCCCATCCGACCGCCCCGGGCGGAGGCCTCGTCCCGCTGTTGCTCCAGACTTTTGGCCTGGGCCTGGACGTCCGCTTTCTCGCTGTCGTAGCGGGTGACATTGGCGGCCAGTTTCTTGATTTCGGCCGCCACCAAGGGGTTGTTCGTATTGCCGGTTTGCTGCAGTTGCACCAGGGCCGATTCATCCAGATGTTGTTTGATGGACTTGGCCTGGTAAAACGACCAGTCATCCGAGGCCTTCAACTGGTCCATTTGGACCGCGCCGCCGAATTTGCCGCTCATTTGGGACGCCGTCGCCGCGATGACGGCGATGATCACGATCGTCAGCGAGACATATTTGGTCCAGGCCTCGGCCTTTTCCTTTTGTTTGACGGCCAGGCGGTCGGCCTTCAAATCCACAATAAATTCCTTCAACTCATTAATTTCTTTCTGCAAATCATTCATAACAAGCTTGGCCGTCGGTTTGGTTCATGGTTGACCGCCGGCTTCCGCCGGGCGGCCCCGAAAATTCGGGGTGTTCATTTAAAGGAATTAGGAAGCTAATTCAATCCCGAAAATGCGGAGGGCGGGGACGAGGCGTCCCCGTCCCGGTTTTTGTGCGTTCTTGAATCGGCTCTGGGGGATGCCGTTGCGCGTCGCCGGGCGGAGCGTCCGGCGACGGAAGCCAAACACGCCCGACGGACGGTCTCCCCCTTTCGTTCCACCCCTCCGGTTCCGCAAGAGCCCCAAGAGGTTACGGGAACCACCGGGTGAAATTCCAGATTGCGGCGGCGGCGCGGATATGGAATGTTGGGGGTGCAGCCATGAGTGAATACAGGTACGCCTGCCCGGTGTGCGGTCAGCACATCAAGTGTGACACGTCGCAAAGCGGCGCGCCCATGGAGTGTCCCACCTGCCTGCAGAAAATCATCCCGCCCGAACCCCCGGCGGAGGGGGACCAGAAATTAATTCTCAGCGGCAAGAAGGTGGACGACCGCCCCAAAACGTCGTTCCCGTCGTTGGGCCAACCGATGATGGAGGTGCCCCGACGAAATTTCCCGGTGGCGGTGCTGGCTTTGCTGGTCGTGATTGTCATCGCCACGACGGCCGCCGCCGTGGTGTTCCACGGCCGGCTGTTCAAGTCCGACGGCAAGCCAACAGAACTGGCCTGGTTGGAAATCCCCCGGACCAACGCCGCCCTGCCTCCCGGGCCGCCCGTGGTCATCCCGCAGGCCTCCGACGCTGACTGGATGCTCAACCTGGGGGAGGCGCAAATTCCCGAGGCCACGGCGGCCGGCCGGATTCACGGCCAGAATTTTCTGTGTGAACGCTCGTCCTTTCAGGCGGGGACATTGACGCTGCGGCAGGGGACGCATGGCCCAACGGAGTTTGGCCTGGTCATCAGTTTTGGCGCGGCCACTCCCGAGATGCTGGCGGCCACGCCCATTAACGTGACCACCAACGCCCACCTGGCGGCGCGGGTGGACCTGCGCTGGAAGGAAACCGACCAGGTGCTCAATGACAATTTTCAAGCCGGTTACGCCCTGCGGCTGGAGTTTGGGACGCCCGCCAACAACCATCTGCCCGGCAAAATCTATTTCTGCGCGCCCGATGACGCCCGCAGCTACGTGGCCGGCACGTTCAACGCCGAGATTCGCAAGCCGAGACCCCCGCGGCCCCCCTCCCCCAATTCCCCGCCCGCCAACAATTGAAGATTGAACTCATCAACACCGGCAGCGAACTGCTGCTGGGCCGCGTGCTGAACACGCATCAGCAATGGCTGTGCCGCCGGTTGTCCGACCTCGGTTATTCCGTGGAGCGGCAGGTGGCCGTTCCGGACACCGGCCGCGACATCCAGCAGGCCGTCCGCGAGGCGCTGGGTCGCGCGGAGTTGATTCTGGTCACCGGCGGGCTGGGGCCGACATCCGATGATATCACCCGCGAACTGATCGCGGAGTTGCTGGGCCGCAAGCTGCATTTGGACGAGGCGGTATGGGCGGGGATTCAACAATTCTTCGCCGCCCGCAAACGGCTGATGCCCGCTCATAATGAGTTGCAGGCGATGGTTCCCGAAGGCGCCGCGGTGCTGGCCAACCCGTTCGGCACGGCGCCCGGGCTGGCGATCCCGGTGAACCCGAATCCGTTCCGGCCCGGCGGCCCGGCGGCCTGGCTGATCCTGCTGCCCGGCCCGCCGCGCGAATTGCGCCCGATGTTCGACGACCTGGTGATCCCGCTGATCCGCCGGGAGTTTCCCCTGACCGCATCGTTTGTCTGCCGGACTTTGCGCTCGAGCGGCGTGGGCGAGTCGCGGGTGCAGGAGCTGATCGCGGGGCCGTTGACCGCGCTCGTGGCCGCCGGGCTGGAGGTCGGGTATTGCGCCCGGCCCGGCCAGGTGGACGTGCGCCTGATCGGGCACGGGGCGGCGGCGGAAACGGTCGTGCGCCAGGCGGAAGCGGTCGTGCAGGGGCTGCTGGGGGCGAACCTCTATGGCTATGACGACGAGGAAATGGAGGCGGTGATCGTGCGGGAGTTGACCCAACGCAAGAAAACGCTGGCGCTGGCGGAGTCCTGCACGGGCGGGGGGATAGCCAATCGCATCACCAATGTGCCGGGCGCTTCGGCGGTTTTTTTGGGAGGGTACGTGACGTATAGCAACGCGTCCAAGGCGATCAACTTGGGCGTGCGCCCGGAGACGCTGGCGGCCCACGGCGCGGTGAGCGAGGCCGTGGCGCGCGAAATGGCGGCAGGCGCCCGGGCGCGCCTGGGCGCGGATTTTGCGCTGGCCGTCACCGGCATCGCGGGTCCGACCGGCGGGTCGCCGGACAAACCGGTCGGGACGGTGTACCTGGCGCTGGCCGGGGAATTTGGCATCGAGGTTCGGCATCAGGTGAACACTTGGGAACGCGAGGCCTTCAAACAAGTGACCGCCCAACAGGCCATGGAACTGCTGCGCCGGCGGCTGGCCAAGGCTACCGACAAAATCGGAACGTGAGCAAACGCCACGCCGGGTGGTGCCCCAGCCTGCAAGCCGGGCATAGGGGGGGTCGGGTTTCGAGCTTCGAGTTAACGGGGGGACGAGGCGGTGGCCGGATGTGGGGACACCCCGTCCCCACCCCGACTTTGTCGGTAGCCTTGCCCATTTTGTCGCCGCTGATCAAAATTCCATTGTCACGCGGCGGCAAAAAACTAGAATGGCCGCTCGTCATCAATGAAAGAATATAAAATTGCGGCGTTGGCGGGCGATGGCATCGGCCCGGAAGTCATGCGGGAAGCCCTGCAGGTGTTGCGCGCCACCGAAGCCGCTTTCGGCTTCAAGCTGGCGGTCACGGAGGCGGCGGTGGGGTGGGCCGGGATTGACCAGGCCGGCGAGGCGCTCCCGGAGGCGACCCTGGCGTTGTGCCGGGCGTCGGACGCCATTTTGTTCGGCTCGGTCGGCCTCCCGGACCGGGATCCGACGATCCCCAAGGAGGCCCGTCCCGAGCGGGCGGCGCTGCTGCGTCTGCGCAAGGAATTTGGCCTGTTCGCGAATCTGCGGCCGGTGCGCCTGCCCCGGGCACTGGCCCACGCCTGTCCGCTCACCCGCGAGCGCCAGGGCGACGGGATAGACATCTTGGTGGTGCGGGAATTGACGGGCGGGATGTACTTCGGCCAGCCCAAGAAGACGGAGGCGATTCCCGGGGGGCACCGGGCGATTGACACCATGGTCTACACCACGCCGGAAATTGAGCGGATCGCGCAGGTGGCGTTTCAGGCCGCCCGGTTACGGCGGAAAAAGCTCACGAGCATAGACAAGGCCAACGTGCTGGAAAACGGCATACTCTGGCGCGAGGTGGTCACCAGTGTGGGCCGGCAATTTCCCGACGTTGCGCTGGAACACATGTTTGTGGACAACGGGGCCATGCAACTGATGCTGCGCCCCGCGCAGTTTGATGTGCTGCTCTGCGAGAACATGTTTGGCGACATCCTGAGCGACGAAGCGGCGGCGCTGGCCGGCTCGCTGGGGATGTTGCCCAGCGCCAGCCTGGGGGCCGCCCGCGGCGAGACCACGTTTGGTTTTTACGAGCCGGCCGGCGGCACCGCCCCGGACATCGCGGGGAAAAATCTTGCCAACCCCATCGCCCAAATTCTCTCCGCCGCGCTGATGTTGCGACACAGCTTTGGGTTGAATGACGCGGCGGCGGCCATTGAAGCGGCGGTCAACCAAGCCATCCTGGCCGGAAACCGCACCGGGGACATCTTCAGCCCGTCGGAAGCCAACGGCCGCCGGGTGGGGACCCGCGAGATGGCGGCGGCCATCACGGCCGCCATCGGGAGCTGATTCACGCTCACCACCAGAACACCTTGCCGCTTGCCGAACGGGGCGTCATATATTGAAATTTGACCCACTGGGCATGGCCGTCTTTGTAGCCCGTGTCGCCGCCGGCGGGCAGACCCTTGATGACATGCGGGCTGGTATGACCGTAAGTAACGCCATTTTGCTGAAAGCCGCCGTCCACGTTGTCGTAATTATTTTCCTTGTGCTGGTAGCCGGGCAGGTTGGCATTATCGCTGAGAATCGCGTCGGAAATCAGCACCCGGCTGGAGACATTGATTTTCACCGTGCCGCCACCCAAGGTGATGTTCTCGGGCTGCAGCGTCTTGTTTTGATTTGTCGGATCCAGTATGCTGTTCGGCCCGGACAAGCCCAGCGCATAACCAATAATGTGAAAGTCCGTGATCGCAGGGGGTGACGCCGTCACCCCAAAGTTGTAAAGGGTGGTGTTATTGCCGAAGCCGGGGTTCTCCCAATTAATTGGGTCGTCAAATCTCGGCTTGGTGCCCGGATCGTAAAAGGCTTTTTTGGTCATGCCCGAACTCAACATCGCCTGCACCGCCGGATCCGGGATGTCCCAACACCAGGCGGCGTCACCCACCAAGACCGGTAATTTATCTTTGTTGTCGACGGTGTAGACCGCAAACGACACTTCCATGGAATGGACGTTGGCCAGGCATTGCATTCGTTTGGCCTTTTCCTTGGCCTGAGCCAGGGCGGGCAGCAGCATGGCCGCCAGAATGGCGATGATGGCGATTACGACCAAAAGCTCGATGAGGGTGAAGGCGCCCGGTCGTGGCCGCTGGGGGTGGCGGATGGATTCGTTCATAAAATAAATAATAATACCGGCCCAATAATCTAAATGCCGGCGGCGTCCGGCCGTCAGTCACCATGGGCTTTCAATATTATTATAGGGCAGCCTGAAGATAATTCCACCCCAATTTGCATTAATTTTTCGCCATTTTGCGCAGCGGGGCGGGGCGGATTCTATTGGACAAGCGGGGAAGCCACGGGTTATAGTCGGCTAAATCAGCAGCCGCAGACCATGAATTTGGACCACCTGACGAAAAAATTGTTTCCGCACATGCCGACCGCACGGCGACGTTACCAAGTCCGGGTTTTGCTGGGCGCCGTCTGCCTGGGCTTGGTTCTGGGCGCGGTGCTGGTCGTCTTGGAATGGCACATGTACGGCCGCAAATGAGGAGGCGCCCCGCTCAACTTCGCGTTGCGTTTCCGGCCTTTTTTGCGAAACTGGTGGAATCATGAAAAATGCGAATGAGTGGGTGGTCCCCAAATGGCCGTTTTTGACGGGCGATGCGGCCCTGTTGGTGTTTGCCGCCTGGTGGACTTGGAACACCCGGCATCCCCTCGGCCTGTGGGAGATGGTGGCCGCCGCCGTGTGTGTCGCCCTTGGGGCCGGGCTGGGCGTGCTCCCGTTTGTGCTGGAATATCGCGCCACGGCCCGGCTCATCGAGATCAACGGCCTGGAAACCGTCACCGGCAAGATCCAGCAACTGGACCAGGTGGCCAACCAGATCACCGCCTGCACGGAGAACTGGACAAACGCCCAGACCCAGGCGGAAAAAACCGCCGCCGCCGCCGCCGAAATCGCCGGCCGGATGACCACCGAGATGCAGCAGTTCGGCGAATTCATGCAGCGCATGAATGACAATGAAAAAGCCTCGCTCCGGCTGGAAGTGGAAAAATTGCACCGCGCCGAGGCCGACTGGCTGTCGGTGCTCGTGCGCATCCTCGACCATGTCTTCGCCCTGCACTCCGCCGCCGACCATTCCGGCCAGCCCCGCCTGGCCGAACAAATCGGCCAGTTTCAACACGCGTGTCACGACGCCGCCCGCCGCGTCGGGCTCGTCCCGTTTACCGCCGAGCCGGACGAACTGTTTAACGCCGAACGTCACCAGGCCGTCGGCGTGAAGGACAATCCCCCATCCTCGGCGCAGGTCGCGGAAACCCTGGGCACCGGTTTCAAGTATCAGGGAAAAATAGTCCGTCCGGTCCTGGTCCGTTTGCGGGAACATCCGGAAACCCCTGGGGAAACCGCTCCGAAAACCACGCCGGTTTTGCCCGATAAGGAAGAACCACAATTGAGTCTCGAACCGCCGGCACCGAGTCCGGTTTAAACCGAACTCCGAAGTTGGGGGGGCACGCCCGCCCCGGGCGTCGCTGGACGCGCCCTCGCGGCCAGCCGTTCGGTCGTACGGTCCACGCACCCGCACCGGAATTTGTTGTGCGCACGAGGTTTTCCGCGAGGGCGCGGAAAACTGCGCCCGGGGCGGGCGCGCTCCCATTCTTGATCCGGAGTCCAGTTTGAAATGATTCGGGCGGCAGCCGCCAAGGAGGTGGGGGTGGGGAACCCCGCTGAAGAAACGACCGCCGCCCCGAATCAAATCGTTATTGCTTTGGCTTGAGCCACAAGCACTTGCATCAGGCTGAAGACACTATATCTGGAATTGAATCCCGGTGTCACCTGCCCTTTGGGGAAGGTCGCCCGGACCGTCTTTCTGGCATTGAACCAAGGGGGGAAATGCGATGGGGAATGGTTGCTGACAATGTATTTTACCGCAGAACACAGCGCGGCCGAGCCGCAGCCAAAAAGGCGGAAAGCTGGAAAACGGGAAAGCGGAAACCAACAAGACGGGGATCCCGCAGAGCGCATACGCGTCAGGTTAAGCCGGCGTCCACGAATTTGATAAGTTCGTAGAAATTTTTTCGATCGGTGCGTGGTTCGTAATCAATGAGGTGACGCACTTGGTGGGCCAGCCAGTCGGCGGGC